>Ga0082335_1000529_pt1 | contig 96007 bp, 102 predicted proteins | sample Subgrocontami58m_FD_72375 | JGI IMG/M metagenome (GOLD analysis project Ga0082335, IMG submission 72375) | Subsurface groundwater microbial communities from S. Glens Falls, New York, USA - GMW37 contaminated, 5.8 m (SPADES assembly) (version 2) ...
GTCACGCCGATACTTGCGCCGGGTGATTTCAGTCCAGGCCATCGTGCTTCCCTCGAATCTCGCAAATCCGAAGGAATCACAACCTGCTGAAATCACTCAACAACATTTTCGGTCAGCCTCTAACGTGCAGCCAAATGTTTCAGGAAAACAGACTTGTCTGTCTCCGCGGTGAAGTAGGCTTCCGGGAATTCGGCTTTTCCACTGCTCCACGCCCATTCGTGGACAATATCGATTAATAGAGTTCCGATCTCGGAGGGTTCGTTGCTCGCTTTCTGCGAAACGAAGTTAAACTGATCCGGGAGCATGCCAATCTGGTGGGCGATGGCTAGAAGCAATTCCTGCCAGCTGGGGGCACCCAGGTAACGGCGGGTAATGCCGCTGCCCAAAAAAAGTACTGGGCGCGTTCCGATGCTCGCAAGGAGATCCTTGACGATCGTCAGATTTTTTTCTCGGTAGAGCTCGTACTCAGCTTGAGTGACCATTCCCTCTAACTCTCGCCGTCGTGCGCCAGCTAAACGCAAATTTCCCGAATCAGCCGTAGGTAGCCGAGTATATATCACGCAAAAAAAGCTCATTTCCGCACGGACGCGCGTTCTGCTAAGAAGCGGCTAGTGCGTGAATAAGAAAGGCGAGGAATGCTTTTCTACGAGCCGCTGTTCCTGTTTCTGTTCGGCCCGGCGGTTTACCTCATCTATCTGTTTTTCGGGGAAGTCCGCCTGCGGCGGGCGATCATCCTGTTTGCGGCCAGCGTGATCTTCTACGCCTGGAGCGAGCCCGTCTTCATCTTCCTCGTCTTCGCCTCGGTCGGGCTCGACCTTTATGCGGCGCAAAGGATCGCCGCGGCGCCGGAGCAGGAGACGCGCAAGCTCTGGCTTGCGCTTGGCGTCGTCGCCAATCTGGCGATCCTCGTCTATTACAAATATACGGGCTTTCTCGCGCTCAATCTCGACGCGCTGCTCAAGGCGCTGACGCTGCCGGGGATCAACATTCCCCAGATCGCGCTGCCGATCGGCGTCAGCTTCATTGTCTTCGAAAAAATCACCTATCTCGTCGACGTCTATCGCGGCGTCACCGCGCCGGCGCGCGCGCCGCTGCTCTATGGGCTTTACGTCTTCTTCTTCCCCAAGCTCCTCGCCGGCCCGATCATCAAATATCACGACATCGCGCGCCAATTCGAGGCGATGCCGCACGCCGACGTCGACGACTTTGTCGTGGGCTTTTCCCGCTTCATGCTCGGCGTCGTGAAGAAGCTGCTCTTCGCCGACACATTGGCGAGCGGCGCGGATTTGATCTTTGCGCATGACGTTAGCGCTCTTGGCTTCGCGGAGGCCTGGGCGGGCGTGCTGTTCTTCACCTTTCAGATCTATTTCGATTTCTCGGGCTATTCCGACATGGCGATTGGGCTCGCGCGCATGTTCGGCTTCCGGCTTCTAGAAAATTTCAACATGCCCTATGTCGCGACGAGCATCACCGATTTCTGGCGGCGCTGGCATATTTCTCTCACCAGCTGGATTCGCGAATATTTATATTTCCCGCTCGGCGGCAATCGGCGCGGCGAAGCGCGCACCTACCTCAATCTGTGGATCTGCTTCTTCGCCTCGGGACTCTGGCACGGCGCGGCTTGGACCTATATCGCCTGGGGCGCCTATAATGGCGTGTTCCTCGTGCTCGACCGGCTATTTCTCGTCAATCGCCTGCAGCGGTTGCCAGACTGGCTCGCCAACGTCATTGCGATGATCATCGTGATCGTCGGCTGGACATTCTTTCGCGCAACCTCTCTCACGCAAGCCGGCGCGCTGCTCGCGTTGATGTCGAACCCCTGGGCGCACGCCAGCGCGCCTGTCGCCATTCCTCCCGAATATGTGGTCGTGGCGCTGACCGCCGCGGCAATCTGCGTCGCGCAGCGGCTGTCGCTTTATGTCAGGGACTTCAATTGGGGAAGCGCGGCGCAGCGCTACGCTTTGGCGTCGAACAGCGCGCTTTCCATGCTCTTTCTTGCGGCGTTGGCGAAGGGACTTGCCGATCCCTTCAAGCCGTTCATCTACTTCCGGTTTTAAATCGGATGAGCGATTTTAGCCGAAATGGATAAGCGCATCGAGAAACATGAGGCGGAATTTGGAGCGGCGTCGCAGTCGCGCGTTCGTGCTGAGGGCGTCATCGCCTTTTTGAAGTCGCTGACGCTCGCGCGCCTGCCGATTTTCGGTTGCGCGGGCTTCATCGCGTTTTTGTTCCTCGCCAATTTGTGGAATTTCGCCGTCGAACGCGATTGGCCGAAGCTGCGCATCCGCAGCGCATGGCCGCTCGCCGGCGTCGCGAAGCCAAAGCCCGCGCCCTGGACGTTCGACGCCTTTCTTTCCGGCGAGACGCAGAAGGCGGTCTCAATAAATCTTGGCCGGATGTCGCCGGTTTTTCCGATCTCCGTTCGCGCGAAGAATCAGCTCGTCTTTTCGCTTTTTGGCGGCTCGGCCGCGCCCGGAGTGGTGATCGGCCGCAATGGCGAGCTCTATGAGCAGTTCTACATCGACGAATTTTGCGCACGCGACGGCGCGTTCGATTCCGCGCGGCTCGGCGCGTGGTCTTCGACGCTGCGCGAAATTCAGGAGAGGACGCAAGCCCGAGGCAAGAGCTTCGTCTACCTTATTTCGCCCTCGAAGGCGGCCCGCTACCCGGAAGATCTGCCGAAGTCGGCGCCTTGCGCGCCGCGCGCGACGTCGATGCCCGAGAAGCTTGCGCCTTACCGCGCGGCGCTCGATGAAGCTCACGTGCGCTATGTGGACGGCGCGTCGCTGATCGCGACGGAAAAATCCAAACAGCCGATACCGCTCTTTCCGCGCGGCGGCACGCATTGGAACAGCGTCGGCGGCGCGCTCGCCATGCGCGAAGCGACGCGCGCGCTTCCCGCTGCTCCCGTCGGGGTTCTGGATTTTACGTTAGCGCTGGCGCCAGAAGCCGTCGGCACGGATCGCGACCTGCTGGACCTTTTGAATCTCCTATGGCCCGACGCGCATTACCCGACGGCGGCGATCGGCAGGGCAGGGGAGAAGGGCGATTGCGCGCACCCGCCGCGGCTGCTCGCGCTTGGCGGCAGCTTTCTGCATGAGGTTCTGGCGGCGGCGACGCTCGCGCCCTGTCCGCCGCAAATCGACTATTGGTTCTATATGCGGACCGAGGACAACAATATCGAACTCGGTCACTACCGGCGCGCGCCCGGCGACGCCTCGAACGGCGAACGGCTGCAGGCGACATCGGAAGAACTCGATGAAAATCTCGCCGGCGCCGACTTCATTTTGCTGGAAGAAAACGAATCGAGCATCGCCACGACGAAGCAGGTCGGGCATCTCGTCGAGGCGTTGCGCCGTTTGCCTTAGCGCGTCGCCGTTCAGGCGGCCTGCGACGGATCATCCCAATATCCCTCGGAACGGGCGATCCTCGCGTATTCCGCATGCACCACGGCAGGTCCGTAGAATCGCTCCAGTCGGCGAACCACGAAATGGCCGCGCGCGAGAGTTTGGAAGTGCTCGGTGAAGGCGACATTGATCGCCGCGCCGCTGATCGCGCCGATGATCGGGACGGCTTGCGCCGCGGTCTTTTGCGTTACGACCACCCCGAAACGCGCCCCGATCGCGCCGATCAGCCGCGCCAGGGCAGGCGCCGCCTCGTTGGAAACCTGCCGGACAGTCAGAAAGCGCGCCGCGTCCGACACGGATTTCGCGAGCACGGCGCGCAGCGCAAGATAGCCGCCCTCCAGCACATTTCCCTCGGCGGAATGGCCGCCGAGGGCGAAGACCTCCAGGCAGGCGAGGGCGGCGCCCGGGTGGCGCAGGTCCTCTCCCTCCGCCTGTGCGATTTCCGCGATCGAGCGCAGCATGATCGTCGTCGACACCGGCAGTTCCAGCGGCAGGCTGGCGAGGCCAACGGCGCCGCCGACGCCTCCCGTCAGCGCAGCGAGACGCCGGTGAATCCGTAGGGAGTCCTTCGCCGGCTGAGCGTCGAGGCTCGCCAAGGCCATCTTCATCGCCGCGGCGAGCGCCTTTTGGGTCGCCGCGGCGACCGTCGCCTGTAGTCGCGGCGGCAGCGTCAGCGAGCCAAAACTGAGCTGCCGGCTCGCCAATCCCGCCAGCCGGGCCGCAAAGCTATGTCGTTCCAACGCCGCGACGGCGGAGCGCAGCGCTTCGACATCGGACTGCGACAAGCCCTGGTCCACCAGAACGGGTAGCGGATAGGAATGCGACACGGACGCCTCGGATTTTTGATGACCCTTTAAAAGTCGGACTCTTCCAAGGTCTTTGCAAGCGCGGCAAAGGTGTGGCGAGACGCAAATGCGCGACGCTCGCTCGTGCGCTGGCGCACATGACGCCCATCGAGACGCGATATCTTCGGTTGCGGCTGAAGCGGCGCTATTGCATTTCGGGCCTCGTCCTGTACTGCAAGGCGTGCGTTCCCGGCTTCGTCTTGGGCCGGCGACCATAGACTAGGAAGAGGAGCACTGAATGCGGAAGTTTTTTTGGGGTCGCGCGCTGAGCGGCGCTTGCGCTCTGGCCCTGCTGGCGCCGGCGAGCGCCTTCGCGGGCGACCGCATCGGCTCCTTGCAGTGCCGGCTGCTTGGCAATGGCATCAGCGTTTTGGTCGAAAATCAGCAGATGGACTGCATTTATCTCGATGACGCTGAAGGCGCTGTTCCTGCTCATTACGTCGGCGCGCTCACCAAGGTGGGCGCCAATGTGACGATCAACGGTCCTGGCGAGCTTGCCTGGGGCGTCGTCTCCGCCACGAGCCATATCGGACCGGGCGCCCTCGCTGGCTCTTATTATGGTCCAGGCGTGTCGGCCAAGGTCGTGGTCGGCGGCGGCGGCGCAATGTTGGTCGGCGGCTCCAACGACACCTTCTCGCTGCAGCCTTTCAGCATCGAAGCAGGCTCCGGCGTGGGATGGACTGCGGGCGTCGAGCGCCTGACGCTCGCCTATGTTCCGCCGCCGCCGCCCGCTTTGCGCCATGGCTACATCCATCATCATTACCGCTGGCATAAGCTCCACACGAGCCACCATCACACGAGCCACCATCACAGCTAAGGGTCGGCTCTAAAGTCGCATCAGGCCGGCGCGGAGAAACTCAGCAGCCGGTCGGTGGGAAAATCATAAAGCCTCGCGCTCTCGCGCCACTCCGGCGCGAGCAGCGCGAGGCACTTTTTTGCGAATTCTTCAGGCGTTTTGAGAGTCATCGGATCTTCGCCCGGCATCGCCTGAGCGCGCATGCGCGTGCGCAGCGGACCCGGATTGGCGAGCATGACGGTCACGCCATCGCCGGCGCTTTCAGACGCATAGGTGCGGGCCATCGTCTCGAGGGCAGCCTTCGAGACCGCATAAGCGCCCCAGAACGGCTTCATTGTCTCGCGATGCGCCGCCCCCGAGGTGATGAAGAGGACGCGTCCGGCGCCTGACGCGCGCAGGAGCGGATCAAGGGAACGGATCAGACGCCAGTTTGCGGTGACGTTGACCGCCATGACGCGGTTCCAGTCCTTCGGGTCGACGTGGGCGAGCGGCGACAGAGGGCCGAGAACGCCTGCGTTGCCAACGAAGGCGTCGAGCTTGCCCCAGCGTTCGAACAAGGCGGCGCCGAGTCGGTCGAGCGCGTCGAAATCACTGAGATCGCAGGGAACGAGCGTCGCTTCGCCGCCAAGCGCGCGAATCTCGTCGTCGAGTTCTTCGAGAGCGCCCTGCGTGCGCGCCAGAGCGACGACATGGGCGCCGTCGCGCGCGAGTTCGAGCGCCAGGGCGCGCCCGATGCCGCGTGAGGCGCCGGTGATGAGAGCGATGCGAGGGGAGGGAGAAGGACGCAAGAATTATCCGCCAGTGAAGTCCCAGGGGCTGATGAGCTCGATTGGCAGACCCGAAAAATGTCGCACATTGCGCGTCGAAATCGATGCGTTGCGAGAAATGGCGATTCCTGCGATTTGGGTGTCCCGGATTTCTATCGGACGACCAATCTTGAGGCGCTCCGCCGCAACAATGGCGGTCGCCAAAGCCGCCTCAACATCGAAGTTCGCTATACGCTGCGCAAAGTCTTCGTTCAGCATCGTGTAGATCGCTGCGGAAAGCCGGTCCTTGCGTTCGCTGTCGCCTAGCCTTGCGACGCCTTGATAAAGCTCAATCGCCGTAATGGATGTCGTCCAGAGTTCATCAGATCGCTGCCGGTCGACCCATGTTCGAACGCGCGGCGAGGGCTCCGAACGCATCAATTCGGAAAGCACATTTGTATCAAGGATGATCAATCGAATTCAGCCGGCTTGATTTCTTCACCGTGCAGTTCAAACGCCGCGGCTTCTTGTTCGTTGAGGCCGATTCCGTGAAAGCGCTCGGTAATTCGCGTGCCCAATCTGGAGGGAAGAGCGAGCGGCTGGATGGGTCCGACGACGTCCCGAAGAATCGCGCGCGCTTCTTCCTCGACGCTGCGGCCGTGCTCGGCGGCGCGCGCGCGCAAACGTTTGGTCATATCATCGTCGATATTGTTGATGATCAGTTGAGTCATGACGATGGCCTAGCAGTCAATATATAGCCCTATTCTGAATTCGATGCCAACTGAGCCGTCGGGCAGGCGCTAGGCCAATTTAGGTTTTGATCGGTAAAGCTTCTTTCGCCGCCTTAAGCCAGCGCAACAAGTAAGCGTCCGATTGGACTTCAGGACGAATCTGAGCTTGGCGCAAAAACCATCCCGTCAGGCCGTCCCAATCCCCTAAATCGCCGCTAGAATGCGCACTCCAACCAAGTTCTTCGATAGTGAAATTTGCCTTGGCCGCATTCCTAAGCATCGAGGTGGATACCCAATTGTGCTCTCCATCCTCTCCGCCGCGCGAGACGGGGATCATATGATCAATCGTCGGAAAGAGTTCATAATACGCAAAATGGCACGCGTCCGATTTCCAATTTCTCTGGAATGGAAACTCGGAAGGTAGCAACTTCGAAAGCAATCGTAGCGTTCCTGGAAATACAAGACGTTTCCCAGAATACCTGTCGATAAATCCGTCACGAACGAAAATAGGCATGGATTCGCGTGGCGTATATTGGCAGGCGATTTTTGATATTGGACTGAAGGGATATTCGGTCTCAAGTACGGAGGCGGCGCTCGCTAGCGGGCCAGCATCAATTGCCGCGCAGACATGATCCAGCACATCCGCCTTGTCACGCATTGGCGCCTCGTTCGCGCTCTTGCTAGAGGCGCCGCAAGACCTGAAAGCTTGTCAGCTCGCCTCCGCCAACAGCGACAGTTGCGCGCGGTTTTCGCCGACAAGGTCGGTCAGCGACGTGGGATAATCCCCAGTGAAGCAGTGGTCGGTGAACTGCGGCCGGATGGGATCGCGGCGCTCGTAGCCCATGGCGCGATAGATGCCGTCGACCGACAGGAAGCCCAACGAGTCGCAGCCGATATATTCGCGCATTTCATCGAGCGTATGCGTCGCGGCGAGCAGATTCTCCTTCTGCGGCGTATCGATGCCATAGTAGTCCGGATTGGTGATCGGCGGCGATGAAATCAGGAAATGCACTTCCGTCGCGCCGGCGTCGCGCATCATCTGCACGATTTTCACCGACGTCGTGCCGCGCACGACGGAATCGTCGATGAGGATTACGCGCTTTCCGGCGACGACGCAGCGGTTGGCGCTGTGTTTCATGCGCACGCCGAAATCGCGGGCGATTTGCGTCGGCTCGATGAAGGTGCGCCCGACATAGTGATTGCGGATAATGCCGAGCTCGAACGGCACGCCGGATTGCTGCGAATAGCCGAGCGCCGCCGGCACGCCGGAGTCCGGCACGGGCACCACGACGTCCGCCTCGATCGGGCGCTCGCGCGCGAGTTCGGCGCCCATCGCCTTACGCACCTGATAGACCGGACGGCCATGGACGATGGAATCGGGACGGGCGAAATAGATATATTCGAAGATGCAGGGGCGCATCGGCTGCGGCGGAAACGGCCGCAAGCTCTGAATTCCGTCCTCGGAGATAATGACGATCTCGCCATTCATCACGTCGCGCACGAAGCGCGCGCCGATGATGTCGAGCGCGCAGGTTTCCGACGCGAGAATATATTTTCCGTTGAGTTCGCCGATGACGAGCGGGCGAATGCCGAGCGGATCGCGCGCGCCGATCAGCTTCTTGTTGGAGAGCGCGACGAGCGAATAGGCGCCTTCGATCGAGCGAAGCGCTTCGATGAAACGGTCGATGAGCAGCGGCCTGCGGCTGCGCGCCACGAGATGAAGGATGACCTCGGTGTCGGAGGTCGACTGGAAGATCGCGCCCTCTCGGATCAGCTCGCGGCGCAGCGTCTGGGCATTGGTGAGGTTGCCGTTGTGGGCGACCGCGAAGCCGCCAGTGTTCAGTTCCGCGAACAGCGGCTGCACGTTGCGCAGCATGGTTTCGCCGGTGGTGGCGTAGCGCACATGTCCGATCGCCGTGGCGCCGGGCAGGCGCTTGATCGTGTTTTCCTGAGAAAAGTGATCGCCGACCAGGCCTAGTCGGCGCTCGCCATGGAAGCGGTTGCCGTCGAAGCTGACGATGCCGGCCGCCTCTTGGCCGCGATGCTGCAGGGCGTGCAAACCCAAGGCGGCGATCGCCGCGGCGTCCGGCAGATCGAAGACGCCGAAAACGCCGCAATATTCGCGAAGCCTGTCGCCGTCGAGATCGTCTGTCGCGTCAATCTCGCAGGATGAGGATCGTTGAAGATCCTCGGCGGCCTCCGTCATGCTTCGTCCCCCGTGACGCGCCGTCGCTCAGCACTCCCAAGCGCCCGGGCGTCGCATTCCCGTCATATGTGCCAGCGGCGGGGCTCATCTGCAAGACCATCATTCAGGCTTGTCGCCCGACGGAGGCGCCGCCTCCGCCGGAGTTTCCGAGCTTGCGTCGGTCGGCGCAGGCTGAATCTTGTCCGGCTCGACGTCGGCCGGCGGCTCCTCATTCGTCGGAGCGCCCTTCTTCGCCTTGATCTTGGCGACGAGGCTGTCGATGTCGTCGGGCAGCATTTCGCGCAGCTTCTCGCCGCCAGCGGTCAGGAACGGTTTCGCGCGCGCGTCCTTGATCCATTCGGGCTGATTCGTTTCGGGCACCAGCCAGCTGTAAAAGACGAAGGCGACGACGGCGAGCAGCGCGCCGCGAACGGCGCCGAACAGGAAGCCGAGCGTGCGATCGAGGGCGCCGACCTTCGAATCGAGGATGACGTCCGAGAGCTTCACCGTGATGAGAGAAACAGCGATCAAAGCGACGAAAAATACGGAGGCCACGGAAGCCGCGAGAGCGATCTCGTCTTTGCTGACGTATGGTTTGATGTAGGGGAGGGCGAGCGGATAAAAGAAATACGCCGCCGCCGCCGCCGCAACCCAGGACAGGATTGCAAGGACCTCGCGGGTGAAGCCGCGCAAAAGAGCGAGCATCCCCGAAACCAGAACGACGGTAATCACAGCCAAATCAAGATATGACGGCATCGCTAGCCCCTTGCTTGTTCGCCCCGAGCTCTGAACGCTTCTGAACGGGCTGTTGGCCGCCTTCCGGGCGACATCCGCACCACCCTCTCCAGAACCTGTGTCAACTTTGCGCCGCCGCGGGCGGCCAAGCGTCGGTCCGGCAGGCGTCTCTTTCGCACTGGCAGCCTTCTAACGCATCTTGAGGCCAGCCGGAAACACTAATGCGCGACCGCTTTAGCCGCGCGCGATGGTTCTTTCGCGCGCCGATATGCGGGCGATGGCGGCGACGAGGCCGCCGACGTCTGCGCAGGGACGGATCGTCACGCCGGAGCCGCGCCCGTCATCGGAAATTTGTTGGGATTGCGGGACGACGGCGTGATGGAACCCGAGTTTCCCTGACTCTCGCAATCGCATGCCCGCGTGAATGACGGGCCGCACCGCGCCGGAAAGCCCGATCTCGCCGAAAAAGCACATGTCGGGCGGCAGGACGGCGCCGGTGAGCGATGAGACGAGGGCGGCGGCCGCGGCGAGATCGGCGGCCGGCTCGTGGGCCCGAAAGCCGCCTGCGACGTTGAGATAGACGTCGTGCATGCCAAGCTTCAGCCCGCCATGCGCTTCGAGCACGGCTAGGATCATGGAGAGCCGATTCTGGTCGAAACCGACGACGGCGCGTCGCGGCGTGCCGAGGGAGCTCGGCGCGACGAGCGCCTGGATTTCGATCAGCAGCGGACGCTGCCCCTCCATGCCGGCGACGACCGCGGCGCCCGGCGCGCCAGAGTCTCGGCCGGCGAGAAAAAGCGCCGATGGATTGGCGACTTCGGCGAGGCCGAGGCTGGTCATCTCGAAGACGCCGATTTCGCCTGTCGCGCCAAATCGGTTCTTGGAGGCGCGCAGCATGCGGAAATGATGCGCGCCGTCGCCCTCGAAGGACAGGACGGCGTCGACCATGTGTTCGACCACGCGCGGCCCTGCGACCTGCCCGTCCTTCGTGACATGGCCGACGAGGACGATCGTCGAGCCTGTCGTCTTGGCGTGGCGCAGGAGCGCCTGGGCGCTTGCGCGCACCTGCGTCACCGTTCCAGGCGCCGACTCCGCCATGTTGGTGTGCATCGTCTGTATCGAATCGATCACGATCAACGCCGGGCGGGCGCCTGTCGCGCAGGTGGCGAGAATGTCCTCGACCTGGGTCGCGGCGGCGAGCTCCACCGGCGCATCGGCGAGATTGAGCCTGGTCGCGCGCAGGCGCACCTGGGCGATGGCCTCTTCGCCCGAAATATAGACGACGCGCGCGCCGCGGCGCGCCAGAGTCGCGCAGGCCTGGATGAGCAGAGTGGATTTGCCGATGCCCGGCTCGCCGCCGAGCAGCAGCACCGAGCCCGGCACGAAGCCGCCGCCGGTGACGCGGTCGAATTCGTCGATTCCTGTCGCAATTCTAGGCGCGGGCCGGCCTTCGCCAGCGAGCCCCTCGAGTTCGAAGACGCGGCCGCGCGCGGCGCGGCGGGAAACGGCGGGCGCGCCGGCCTCCGACTCTTCAACGAGGCTGTTCCACTCGCCGCAGGAGTCGCAACGACCTTGCCACCGCGACGCGACGGCGCCGCAGTTCTGACAGACGTAGACCGCGCGGCTTTTGGCCATGCCTGCTTGGCGCATGGCGCGCCGACGCTTGTCAAGCGGGTAAGCGCGCCTGAAGGCGGGAGCGTCACTCGTCGCTGTTGATTTTCGCACGCATGATGTTGGAGGGCTTGAAGGAGACGACCAGCCGCGCCGAAATCATGGCGCCTGCGCCAGTCTTCGGATTGCGTCCCAGCCGCTCCTTCTTGGAGCGTACCGTAAAGGCGCCAAAGGAAGAGAGCTTGACGTCTTCGCGCGCGACGATGCGCTCGAAGATCTCTTCGAGCACCATTTCGACGCATTTCGCGGACTCCGCCCGCGGCACTCCAACTTTCCGATGAACTGCGTCTGCAAGGTCCGAGCGGGTCACGGTGCCCCCTCTCGCCATGCGCTTTTCTTTCGCTTCGCCGTTCGGCTTAGCGGTCGCGTCCCCCTTGGCCATCTTCTGCCTTACAATTCATCAAAAACGACGGTCGTGGGCTGTTCGGAGCGCGCCGGGAGGGACGACGGGGCGCTATCACGGGCGGCGCGTTAGCGCTCCGAAACCCGCCCACAGCGGGTATTCGCCACCGGCTATCGTCAGAATTTTTCAGAATTGAATCCGGAAATCAAGCGCAGGTTGTAACCGCGCGTGTAATATTTCATGCCAATATTTGCTTACATTGAAATAGCTGTTGTATTACGCCAGCTTACCAGCGTATCAGCGCAGATCCCCAGGTAAAGCCGCCCCCGACGGCTTCAAGCATGACGAGATCGCCCCGTTTGATTCGTCCGTCCGCCGAGGCGACCGCCAAAGCCAGGGGCACCGACGCGGCGGAGGTGTTGCCGTGTAAATGCACGGTGGCGATGATCTTTTCCGGCGCAATCCCGAGCTTTTGCGCCGACATGTCGATGATTCGGCGATTGGCCTGATGCGGCACGAACCAATCGAGATCCTCGGGGGTCAGTCCCGTCGCGGCGAAAGCGTCCTTGACGACGTCGGTGACTTGGCCGACGGCGAAACGGAACACCTCTTTCCCCTCCATGCGCAGATGACCGACGGTTTGAGTCGCGGACGGGCCGCCGTCGACATGGAGTTTCGCGCGATGGCGTCCGTCCGAGCGCAGATGAGTCGTCAGCACGCCGCGCTCGTCGGCACCTCCCTGCGACGGCTGCGCTTCGAGCACCATCGCGCCGGCGCCGTCGCCAAACAGCACGCAGGTGGTGCGGTCGGTCCAATCGATGATCCGGGAAAATGTCTCGGCGCCGATGACAAGCGCGCGCTTGTGGGAGCCCGAACGTAGAAATTTCTCGGCCGTGGCGACGGCGAAAACGAATCCCGAGCAGACCGCTTGCAGATCAAACGCCACGCCGTGCGTAATCCCGAGGGCCGCTTGAATCTGCGTCGCTGTTGACGGGAAGGTCCAGTCTGGGGTCGATGTCGCCACGACGATCAGGTCGATGTCGTCGGCGGCAATTCCCGCGTTGGCGAGGGCATCGCGCGCGGCCATTTCCCCGAGCATCGACGTCGTCTCGCCTTCCGCGGCGATATGGCGCTCCTTGATTCCAGTTCGCTGCACAATCCACGCGTCGCTCGTGTCGACGAGCTTGGCCAGCTCGTCATTGGTGAGGGTTTTTTGCGGGAGATAGGCGCCGACGCCGAGAACGACCGAACGAAACCCGAAATTGTCTGTCGTCACTGTGCAGCTTCCTGAGGCGGGCTGTGCGGATCGGCGCCGTCTCGATCTTCGAGACGGTGGGCCAGCGCGACCGTGTCGCGAATACGATTGAGAAGGTCGCTGCCGGCCATCTCGTGGCCGATCTCGACAGCGCGCGCGAAGCCGACGGAATCGGCGCCGCCGTGGCTTTTGATGACGATTCCTTCGAGCCCGAGGAACACCCCGCCGTTTGTCGCCCGCGTGTCCACCTTCGCTCGGAGATCGCGTAAGGCGCCGCGCGCCAGAAGATAGCCGAGCTTGGCGAGGAGCGTGCCGCTCATCGCCTGTTTGAGATAGACGCCGACCTGCGCGGCGGTTCCCTCGGCGGTCTTAAGGGCGATGTTCCCGGTAAAGCCCTCGGTGACGACAACATCGACGACGCCTTTGCCGATGCCGTCGCCCTCCATGAAGCCCCGATAATCGAAGCCGGGCAGGTTGAGGTCGCGCAGCAGGGTCGATGCGGCCTTCACTTCCTCTATGCCTTTGATTTCTTCGGTGCCGACGTTGAGCAGGCCGACTGTGGGGCGCTCAAGTCCCAGGATGACCCGGGCCATCGCCGCGCCCATGATCGCAAGATCCACGAGGTGGCTGGCGTTGGCGCCCATGGAGGCGCCGACGTCGAGCACGACGGACTGCCCCCTGAGCGTCGGCCAAAGGCAGGCGAGCGCGGGACGATCGACGCGCGCCATCGTGTGCAGACAGATTTTCGCCATGGCCATGAGCGCGCCGGTGTTGCCGGCCGAAACCGCGACGTCGGCCTCGCCCTTCTTGACCGCTTCGATCGCGAGCCACATCGAGGAGACCCGCCGCCCGTAGCGCAGCGCCTGGCTCGGCCTGTCGTCCATACGGATCGACACCGAAGAGTGGCGCACGTCGGCGCATTCGGCGAGGCGCGGATAGCGTTGAAGCTGCGCGCGGATCGCCGGCTCGTCGCCGATCAGCAGAAAGCGGCTCTCGGGACGCCGGTCGAGAGCGCTGGCGGCGCCCGCGATGGTCACCTTCGGACCGAAATCGCCGCCCATCGCGTCGAGCGCGATCCGAATAGTTTGCGGCATTTAACCCGTTTCTCCCGACTGCGCGCCTGGATCCGCCGCCTTAAATCTTGGCCGGCCTTTGTGACGCGACCGAGAAGCGCGTTCGCGCTCCCGCCCTTGCGGGCGACTTGCCATTTGCTGGCCATAGGCGCAAGTGCCTATTCTGTCTCGCCTCAAGCCTTGCGGCGCGGCTTGAGCCGTCCCAGGGCGGCGAAAGGCGAGACTGCCTGAGCTCCGTCGCCAGGCTGAGGTTCGACGAATGTTGCACCTGGCTTGCGAGGATAGGGATCAAGCGCCAGCGTGAAGAACTCGGAAACCACCGCGCCGAGATCGACGCCGCCGCCGATCAACGGATCAGGCGGATCCTCATCGAGCGAAATTTCATTCAACTCCTCGTGTCGCCCTCGGCCGCGCGGCGCCTCGTCCGGCGGCGGCGCAAAGCGCATCTGGATGGGTTCGATCAGTTCCGAGTCGAACTCCTCGAGCGTCGTGACGCAGGTTTGCCGAATGCTGGCGTGCAGCTCGCCTTCGATCTCCAATCCGTCGCCGCGCCGTTGCCGCGCGCGCAGCTCTGCTTGGAGCGAATGGACGGCGGGCAGCGCATTGTGCTGCGCCAGTGCGGCGCATTCGAGCGGCGTCGCGCGGATGTCGACGTCGAGACCTTCGGGGGGCACTTCAGAGAGAGCGAGACGGCGCGAAAGCGGCGGATGCGAGTCGAAAGTGTTGTTCATGGCGTCGTCTCCAGGTCGCGCGCGTTCGATAATCAAATATGTGCGTCGGCGCACGGACGCCAGCGCGGCGCAGCGCGAGAAGAGCGTCTTGCTTTCGCTGCGTTCGAAGATTACGGATTTGGCGAGGGACTATCGACCGGGCGCAGGCGCGCCGCGGCGGATGATTTCGGAGACATTCATGGCGCAGGCTTTGCGCGTCGTTGCTCGTTTAGCGGCCGTGGCCGGCCTCGCTGCTTCGCTTTCCGCTTGTCTCGGGTATGAGGGCGTCGTCAACCGCGGCGCCGTGCTCGATTCGCGCAGCACCGGGCAAATCAAGCCTGGCATGCCGGCGCAGCAGGTGATGACGACCCTTGGCACCCCCTCCACAACCTCGACGGTCGGCGGCGACGCCTGGTATTACGTCAGCCAGCGTATCGAGCGCAAATTCGCCTTCATGCCTCAGAATATTACCGATCAGCGCGTCTATGCGGTTTACTTCGACAAGTCGAAGAAAGTTCAGCGCGTGGCCGATTACGGCATGGAGGACGGCAAGCCGATCGACTTCATCACCCGCACGACGCCGACCGCCGGCCCCGAATATCATCTGCTCCAAGGCATGCTCTCCAAAGTGTCGAATCTCTTTTAGAGACACCCGCTTTAGAGACGCCCGCCTCTCGGCTTCGAAACGGCGCAGCGAGTTCGCGTCTCGACTAATGGCGTCATTGTGGCGACAGCGACGCGCCTGTCGGCGTAATCTGTTGTAACACATGAGTTTTCGGCCGCCGCGCGTCTGTGGCGCGGCCGTAATTGTGGCGCGAGCATGGCTCCGGCCGCCGATCTTTCGCCCCGCCTCGCAGGTAACTTTCTGTTTACGCAAACTTTGCGTAATTGTGGAGAAACCGCGAAGCATGACCGTCACGCTGACGAACGCCCCGCAGCCTTCAAAAGACGAGAAGGTCGCGTCGCCTCGCTCAGGCCGGCACTCCAAGGAGTCGCCCAGCGCGACCCTGCCGGGCTTACTGCTTGATCAATCCTGTTCGCCCTTGTTGCGCGCGCTTTGCGTCGCGACCCTGCTTTCGGTGCTGGCTGTCCTGGCGATGACCGCCGAGCGCGACGAGACTCGTCGTCCGGAGCGGACCGCGCGCGCTGCACGCGTCCGCGTCGCCGCCTCTCCGCTGACGACGCTGACGCAATCCGCCGATGACGATACCGCGCTCGACTCGGACTTCTCTTTGGACCAGGCGGCGCTCACCTGGTCGCATCGGGTGGGGAGCGACGACGCCTTCGATGCGCCGGGCGTGATGCGGTTCGGGTCCGTCAAGGTGCAGCAGTCGATCGTCGAGCGCGTCGTCAAGGCGGCGCAGACGACTGAAATGGACCCGGCGCTGCTCATGGCCATCGCCGACAAGGAGTCGAATTTCTCCTCCACCGCGAAGGCGCGGACGTCTTCCGCCAGCGGGCTCTTCCAATTCGTCGAGAAGACCTGGCTTAAGGCGATGAAAACCTTCGGTTGGCGCCATGGGCACGGCGAGACGGCGGCGGTGATCGCGAGCGACGATTCGGCGCGCGTCAGCGGACAGAGGCGGGCGCAAATCCTGGGCCTGCGCAACGATCCCTATCTTTCCGCGGTTCTCGCCGCCGAGATGCTTAAGAAGGACCGCTCCAGGATCGCTGAGAAGATCGGCCGTCCTCTGACCCGCGGCGAAACCTACCTTATCCACTTCCTGGGCCCGGACGACGCCGAACGCTTCATGCGGACCATGGACGAGGCGCCGCACACGTCGGCGGCGTCGCTACTGCCGAGGCCGGCGCGCGCTAATAAGCCGATCTTCTACGAGCAGCAGGGCCGCCGGCTCAAAGTTCGTTCGGTCCAGGAGGTGCATGAAGCCTTCGAGACGATGATGGACAAGCGCACCAGCCGCTATGAGGACGTCGCGGCGAAACTGCCGGGAGGCGCCACCGCCTATGCCGAATAGGCGCGCCGAAGCTTCGCCGTCGGGCGCTCGAGCAGGTTCCGAAAAAGTAGACAGACTTTTTCGATGAGAACCTGCTCAGCATTTTGATTTTGAGCGATTCCTTATCGATCACATGATTCCATGTGATCGGGAAGCGCTCTAGGCTGAGACGGCGGTCTTCCCCATCATCAGGTCGAGATTCTGCACGGCCGCGCCAGCCGCGCCCTTGCCGAGATTGTCGAGCCGGGCGACGAGCACGGCGTGGCGGCGCGCTTCGTTTGCGACGACAAAGAGCTCCAAATCGTCGGTTCCGTTCAGCGCCAGCGGGTCGAGCTTGCCGCTTGTCGGCGCGGCCGCGAGCCGGACATGTTTCGCCTCGGCGTAGTGACCCGCATAGGCCGCTTCGAAATCCTCGGCTTTGGGCTTGCCAGGCAAAGCGTCGAGCGCGAGCGGTATCGAGACCAGCATGCCCTGCCTGAAATTGCCGACGGACGGCACAAAAAGCGGCCGCTCGGAAAGCTTCGAATAGGCCATGATCTCGGGCAGATGTTTGTGCTCGAGGCTGAGCGCGTAAAGCTCGAACGCCGGCGCTTCGCCGCGCTCATAGGCTTCGATCATCTGCCGTCCGCCGCCCGAATATCCCGAGATGGCGTTGATCGTCAGCGGCTGGTCCGACCGGATAAGCCCGGCGTCGACGAGCGGACGGATGAGCGCGATCGCGCCCGTGGCGTAGCAGCCGACGTTGGCCACCCGGCGCCCGCGGGCAATCGCCGCCGCCTGTCCCTTGCAAAGCTCCGCAAAGCCGTAGACCCAACCCTCCGCCACGCGATGCGCCGTGGAGGCGTCGAGCAACCGCGGGCTCTCGTCGCCGAGCGCGCCGCAGAGCGCGACGGTTTCTCTGGCCGCGTCGTCCGGTAGACATAAAATGGCGATGTCGACGGAAGCGAGAATGTCGCGTTTCGCGGCGGCGTCCTTGCGCGTCTCGTGTGGGAGCGCGAGGAGCGCAATGTCCGAGCGCCCGACGAGCCGCTCGCGGATTTCGAGCCCCGTGGTGCCGGCGTCGCCGTCGATGAAGATCTTGGTTTTTGTCGTCATGGCCAGCATCTAGTCGATTTGGCGAAGGAGAAAAAGGATTGTCGCAAAGAACCTTCACGCGTTTTTGACGCGCGCGGCGCTCCATCCTATAGCGCGGCGGGACGCGTCCGCCGCAATCCGGGCGCAGCGCAGTCGCAAGCGGGAGCCGATGGTCGACAGTCCGTGCGTAAAGATCTGCGAACTCGATCAGGACGGCGTGTGCGCCGGCTGCGGCCGCACGCGCGCCGAGATCGCCGGCTGGACGTCGATGTCGGATGCGCAAAAGGCCAAGGTCGTCGAACTGGCCGAGCGGCGCAGATCCCGTCGCAAACAAGCGCGCGCCAGCAAATAATCCTTTGAAATGGATTGGCGCCAGCTTGATCGTCCCTACCTTGCATTTGAGGGCGAAATCACTCGCGCCCGCTTCCAAAGGAGGAGCGGCCATGGCGAAACAGGTTGCGGAAAGAGACGGCGCGTTGCGGGCATATGCGCTGCGGTTGGTGGATTCGGTCTACAACGCCTCGGTCTATACGGTGATCGGCTACACTGCGCTCCTGGCCATGCTTGCGGTCATGGCTTTGGCGGTCTGCTTGAAAATCATTTACGTGCCTGAATTCCACCCCTGGTAGCCGCATTCATTGCCAAAGCGCCTGCTGATCATCGCGCATGCGCCGTCGCGCAATACCGAACGATTGAGGGACGCGGTCGTCGCCGGCGCGCGGGCGCCCGAGATCGAGGGCGTCGAGGTCGAGACGCTCAGCCCTTTCGCGGCGACGCCCGAGCATGTTCTCGCCGCTCAGGCGGTGATTCTCGGAACCACCGAAAATCTCGGCTACATGAGCGGCGCGCTCAAGGACTTCTTCGATCGTTGCTACTATCCCTTGTTGGAGCGCACGCAGGGCCTGCCATACGCGCTTTACATTCGCGCCGGCCATGATGGAACAGGAACGCGGCGCGGAGTCGAGACGATCGTGACGGGCCTGCGCTGGCGGCCGATCCGCGAGCCGCTCATCTGCCGCGGCGAATGGCGGGAAGACTTCGTCGACGAATGCCGCGAACTGGGCATGCTCGTCGCGGCAGGCCTCGACGTGGGGGCCATTTGAGCCGATCAAGCCATCGTCTATAGCAACCGCGCGGGCCGCAGGCCGGCGCGAACGATGGTCCGGCAGGGCGAATGCAGCGAAGCGACGATTTTCTCGGCCATCCGCGCGGGCTCGCCTTTCTCTTTTCTTCCGAAATGTGGGAGCGCTTTTCCTATTACGGCATGCGGGCGCTTCTCGTCCTCTACATGGTCGACTATCTGCTCACGCCGGAGCGCATGGACGCGGCGCTCGGCCTCAATGCATTAAAGCACGGACTCGAGACGCTTTCCGGTCCGCTCGGTCCGCAACCTTTCGCCTCGCAAATCTATGGGCTCTACACCGGCCTCGTTTATCTCGCGCCGATCCTCGGCGGGGCGATCGCCGACCGTTGGTTAGGGCGCGCGCGCACGATCGTGATCGGCGCGGCGTTGATGGCCGTCGGCCATTTCATGATGGCGTACGATCGCCTGTTCCTGATCGCGCTGCTTTGCATCGCGTTGGGCTGCGGCGGCTTCAAGCCAAACATCTCCGTCCAGGTCGGGGAGCTTTACACGCGGGCGGACGCCCGTCGCGACCGCGCTTATTCGATCTTCTATGTCGGCATCAATATCGGCGCGTTTTTCGCGCCGCTGGTTTGCGGAACAGTCGGGGAGACGATCGGCTGGCACTATGGCTTCGCCTGCGCGGGCGTCGGCATGGCGATCGGCCTCGCGACTTACGTGATCGGTCTTCCGAGCCTGCCGCCCGAGCCGATGCGCGGCGTAAGGCGCGCGCCGACGGCCCAGGCGCGCGCGCAGTTTCGACGGTCGCTCATCATCCTCATGCTGCTCTTTGCGCCTTCCGCGCTGTTCTGGGCGGCCTTTGAGCAGCAGGGCAACACGATCGCGCTCTGGGCGGCGCAATCCACCGACCGCGGCGTCGATGTTTTCGGATGGCGCGCCGAAATTCCGGTGACTTGGTTTCAGGCCTTCAATCCGCTGATGATCTTTCTCTTCACGCCGCCGCTCGTTTCCTTTTGGAGCCGGCTCTCTCGGGCTGGGCGCGAGCCCTCAACGATCGGTAAAATGTCGCTTGGATGTCTCGGCGTCGCTGTGAGCTACGGCGTCATGGCGCTCGCCGCCTGGACGAGCGACGGCGGTAAGGCGAGTTGGCTTTGGCTCCTCGCCTTTTTTTGCGTCATCACCGTTTCAGAACTGCACTTTTCGCCGATCGCCCTGTCGCTCGTGTCGCATGTCGCGCCTGAAGGATCGCGCTCGGCGCTGATGGGCGTGTGGTTCACATCGATGTTTCTCGGCAATCTCCTGGCGGGATGGCTCGGCAGTTTGTGGTCGAGCGTGCCCAGCGTGTATTTCTTCCTGCTCATGGGCGTGCTCGGCGTCGTCGGCGCGCTGATCGTCGAGGCTGCGCGGCGACCGCTTGGCGGCCTCCTGTCTTCCCGCTAGAGCAGGTTCCGAAAAAGTTGACAGACTTTTTCGATGAGAACCTGCTCCAGCATTTTGGATTGGAGCGATTCCTTATCGATCACATGAGTCCATGTGATCGGGAAGCGCTCGAGCGGTCGCTGCTTGCGACTGCGATCGCGAAGACGCCACGCGTGGACAATCGAGAATTTTGCATGGACATGCGCCAAAATATGCGCCAAGCGGGAGCGCCAGCGCCCAAACAGATCGCGGCGGCCGTGATCGGCAACGCGCTCGAATGGTACGATTTCGTCGTCTATGGTTTTTTTGCTTCCGTTCTGGCGCAGGCGTTCTTTCCGAGCCGCGACGACACCGCGTCCCTGCTGCTGGCGTTCGCCACTTTCGGCGCGGGGTTCTGCACGCGGCCGCTCGGGGGACTCTTTTTCGGACTTTACGCGGACCGAAAAGGGCGGAAGGCGGCGCTGCAACTCGTCATGTTCGCGATGACCGCCGCGGTGGCTGTCATCGCGCTCACGCCGACCTACGCGAAGATCGGCGTTTTTGCCCCTCTGCTTATCGTCGCCGGCCGCTTGCTGCAGGGGTTTGCGACCGGCGGAGAATACTCCAGCTCGACCTGCTTTCTCATTGAAATGGCGCCCCGCGGCCGGCGTGGTTTCTATGGCTCACTGCAAGTATTCGGGCAGGCGCTTTCGATCCTGCTCGCGACGCTGGCGGGCATTGTCGTGACGAGCGTTTTCTCGGTGGATGCGGTGAATGAGTGGGCGTGGCGACTGCCGTTTTTCGCTGGCCTGCTGATTGGCCCCGTCGGATTCTATATTCGACATCATCTCGACGAAACGCCGGCTTTCAAGGCGACGGCAAGGGCGCGCGGCGCGCGGGAGGCGTTTGTCGATCTGATCCGCCGGCGCGGCGAGAGGCTGCTCGTCTGTTTCGTCGCCACGATCGGCACGACCATCTCATTCTACGTGATCCTCGTCTATATGCCGACCTACGCAAAGACCGAGATGGGATTGACTCTTGAACAATCCTTCCTCGCCCAGGCGCCCTCGCTCCTGCTGCTGATGGCGCTGACGCCGTTGATGGGCGTTTTCTCCGACGTCGTCGGCCGGCGACCGCTGCTGCTGGCGTCGAACGGTTTGCTTCTACTGTGCGCTTATCCTCTCTACGTCTGGCTTCAAGCGGAACGGTCCGTTTTGGCGCTGGCGTTGGCGCAAATAGCTTTCTGCGTCATGATGTCGGGCATCTGCGGAGCGTTTTCGACGGCGCTCGCGGAGCAGTTTCCCACGCACATGCGTTCCGCGGGCCTTGCGATCCCCTACAATGTCGCTGTGATGATCTTTGGCGGCTTCGCCCCGTTTATCGTCGCGTGGTTGATCGGCTTTTTCGACACGCCCGTCGCGCCCGCCTTCTATCTCATCTTCGGCGCCAGCGCGGGCCTCCTTGGCGTCGCGGGCTTGCACGAAAGACATAGGGAGTCGGATATCGAATGACCGCCGCATTGAACTATGACGTTCGATGATCGTTGATTGAGTTTGGCGCCTGCGTCGGACGCTACGACGGGAGACTTTCATGAAGAGAATTGCGGTTTTGATTGTTTCGATCGTTATGATGCAGCAACTTTTGCTCGAGGACGCGGTCGCGCGACCCGCGAGATGCGTCGTGATCGGCGCCGGCATGACGCCCTATAAGGGGAAGTGTGATTTTTCGGCTGACGATGGCGGCGGCAGCTTTTCGATTACGCCAGTTGGCAAGCCCGCATTTGGCGGCGCGACGCAGATCAGCGTCGCCATTGTTTCGCCGGGCGTCGCGGAAGTGAGAGGACTGACCCGCGACGGAATCAACTCCCGCTGGGGAGAAGCGAAGCGCGCCAAGACCGATCCCGCCTGCTGGGTAGGCAGCGACTTCAAGATCTGCGCCTATTGATCAAAACAAAAGCGGCCCCGAAGCGCCGCTTTTGCAAATGCTTGCCTTGAAGTTCGCGAAGCTTAGCGCTTCGAGAACTGGAAGCTGCGGCGGGCTTTCCGCTTGCCGTATTTCTTGCGCTCGACGACGCGGGAGTCGCGCGTCAGGAAGCCTTCCTTCTTGAGCGCGGGACGCAGGTCCGGCTCGTAAGCGGTCAGCGCCTTGGCGAGGCCATGGCGCACCGCGCCGGCCTGGCCCGAAAGTCCGCCCCCGGCGACCGTAACGACGATGTCATATTGACCCGTGCGCTTGGTGACGCCGAAGGGCTGGGCCAGAATCATGCGCAGCACCGGACGGGCGAAATAGACTTCGACGTCGCGGCCATTGACGGTGATCTTGCCGGGGCCCGGCTTGATCCAGACGCGTGCGACGGCGTTTTTGCGCTTGCCGGTCGCGTAGGCGCGGCCCTGCTTGTCGAGCTTCTGCACATAGCGCGGCGACTCGGGCGCCGTGGCGACGCTTCCCTGAAGGTCGGAAAGCGAGGAAAGGGTGGTCTCGGCCATGATCAGGCGCTCCGGCTATTCTTGACGTTCAGGGCGGCGACGTCGAGCGTCTGTGGGCTCTGCGCCTCATGCGGATGTTCGGCGCCCTTATAGACGCGCAGATTGCCGAACTGCTTGCGGCCCAAGGGGCCGCGCGGCAGCATGCGCTGCACGGCCTTCTCCAGGACTCGCTCCGGGAAGCGCCCCTCGAGAAGGAACTTCGCCGAGCGTTCCTTGATGCCGCCGGGGAATCCCGTGTGGTGGTGATAGACCTTCTGGTCGCGCTTGCGGCCGGTCAGCACCACCTTTTCGGCGTTGATGACGATGATGTTGTCGCCGTCATCCATATGCGGCGTGAACGTCGCCTTGTGCTTGCCGCGCAGACGTAGCGCAATGATGGTGGCGAGGCGGCCGACGATGAGCCCGGAGGCGTCGATCAGCACCCACTTCTTTTCGATGTCGGCGGGAGTCGCCGAATAGGTCTTGCCAAACATGAGGAGAGATTCCGCGTGAACTCAAAGGTTCCGATGGCGGGTGGATAAGGCAAGCGGGGGCGGCGGTCAAGCGGTTTTGACGGACTCAATGGCGCGCAAAAGCAAGAAAACCAGGTGAATCCACTTGGTGGTATAATAATACCGCACAAGATGGCGCCCGGAGCGAAAGCTGAGGAGCGTTCCGTGCGGAAAGGCCTGGATTGCTTGGCTTCGCTCACAATGACGGGCTATTTGGCTAGGCGCGAAAGTCACAGAGGCGGCATGATCTCCGGCTTGTTGTTCGGAAACTTTGCGATCACCTCTTCGCTGACGTTCAAATGCTGCGCGACCATCGCTGGCGGCGTGTGAGTCAGCCAGTCCGACAGCGACACATCCGCGAAATATGAACTGCGGAAGACTTCCAGAAACTGCAGATCCGTGTCGCCGACATTCTTGATGTAGTGGCCGTTGCTGCGCTTCACATAGCCGATGTCGCCGGGATTGAAGTCCATCGTCACCGCTTTCGGCCCGGTGTCGAATACGGTCATGCGGCCTTTGCCCTTGATCCAATATTGCCATTCGTCGGCGTTCGGGTGCCAATGCAATTCACGCAAAGCGCCAGGCCGCAGCGTGACAAGCGCGGCGGCGATGGTCTTCGAGATATGGAAATTATTGCTGTCGGCGACGCGCACTTCCCCCGCTTTCGACTGGCGTATCGGCGCGCTGGAGCCGAGCGAAAACGTAAATGGGTGAGGAGGCGCGCCGGCTTTCGTCTTCACGGAATCGCGGTCGGCGTTCAAAGGCCCCGGCATCTTGCCCTGGAAAATGTATAGCTGGTGGAGTGGAATTTTCGCGAACGTCTCCGCGGGGACGCCGAAATTTTCGGCGAGAATTTCGGGCGGCGTATGCGCCATCCAGTCGGTCAGCAGCAGCGTGTTATATTCGGTCTCCTTGCCGTCGTCGAAACAGAGAATGAATTCGCACCCGTCCGGTCCAAGGCCTTGTAGCGAATGCGGCAGGCCTGCAGGGAAATACCACAGGTCGCCTTCCTTCACGTCGGCGACATAGGGGCGGCCCATTTCGTCGAGCACCGTGACCCGGCAATTGCCGTACGAGACGAATCCCCATTCCGCCGCGAGATGCCAATGCATCTCTCTGATGCCGCCGGCGGTGAGACGCATGTCGACGCCGGAAATCTCTTCCGCAATCGCAAAATCCGCCTGCGTCACCTGTCGTGCCCAGCCGCCATTCTGCACGCGCTTGGGCGCATTGTTGAACGAGGCCCAGAACATCGGCATGTCGCTGACATCGGTCGGCGGCGGAAATTGCGCTGAGGGAAATTGGTTGCCGATGGCCGGATTTTGGGGACCGGGATCCGTCAGGCTCGCGGGATTGTCCTTCGTGTTGATCGCGCCCTGGGGCGGTTCGTCGGGGTTTCCGAATGTTGCGGCCGCGCTCTTTTCCATCGTCGCCGCGATCATCGCGCCGCTAGCGGTCGCGGACAAAATGTCTCTGCGCGAAAATTTCGACATCGTAGGAGCCTTTCAGATTTCGTTAGTTGAAGCCTGCAACGAAACCTAATTGCGCCAGTCGAAAATTAAACGTGAGCTCGAAAAAAATCCTCCTGCGGCTTCGCTATCCGGAAACCGCAAGGAGAACCATAGCAATGATGATCCGCCGAAATTTATGCCGCTCGCGCCAAAGTTACTGATGCAGCGCTTCGCCATGCAGCGCGATGTCGAGTCCCTCGCGTTCGTCGTCGTAAGTCACGCGGAGCGGCGTGATCATCGAGACAATTTTCAGCGTCGCTAAGGTGCCGATCACGCACCAGACGATCGTGACGAGGACGCCGATCGCCTGCACGTAAAGCTGATGCGGATCGCCTTCCAACAGGCCCGCTACGCCTGGATCGGCTTCTGAAGCCGTGATCGCGCGCGTGGCGAAGACTCCGGCGAGCAGCGTGCCCATAATGCCGCCGACGCCATGCACGCCGAAAACGTCGAGCGTGTCGTCGTAGCGAAATTTAAATTTGGCGACGGTGCAGAACCAATAGCAGACGCCGCCGGCGATCATCCCGATGACGACGCCGTGCCAAGGCAGGACATAGCCCGAGGCCGGCGTGATCGTGCCCAGACCGGCGACGGCTCCCGAAATGACGCCGAGCACCGACGGCTTGCCGCGCTGGAGCCACTCCAGCCCGCTCCACACCAGCGCGCCGGCGCAGGCGGCAAGATGCGTCGCCACAATGGCGAAGGCCGCGCGGGAATTGGCCGCGAGCGCCGAGCCGCCATTGAAGCCGAACCAGCCGACCCAGAGCAATCCGGTTCCGACGACGGCGAGCGAGAGATCGAAGGGCGAGAGGTTTTCGCGCCCGAACCCGACGCGGTTTCCGAGCACGAGCGCGCAGACGAGGCCGGCGATCCCGGCATTGATGTGCACGACCGTCCCGCCGGCGAAATCGAGGAGGCCCAGCTTCTGCAGAAATCCGCCGCCCCAGACCCAATGCGCGGAAGGCACATAGACAATGAACAGCCACAGCACGCAAAACAGCATGAAGGCGGAGAACTTCATGCGTTCGGCGACGGAGCCGGCGACCAGCGCGCAGGTGATCACCGCGAAAGTCATTTGATAGAGCATGAATAGGATTTCGGGGATCGTCTTGGCGAACGGGCTGACCGTGTCGAGTCCGATCCCTGCAAGAAGCGACCGCGACGCGTCGCCGATATAGGCGCCCTCGCCGCTGAAGGCGAGGCTGTAGGCGACGCCGATCCACAGCAGCGAGACGAGCGCGGTGGCGATGAGGCTCTGCGCCATGGTGGCGAGCACATTCTTCTTGCGCACCATGCCGCTGTAAAAAAGCGCCAGCCCCGGCAGCGTCATCATCAGCACCAGCGCGGTGGCGGCGATCATGAAGGCGGTGTCGGCGGCGTCGATCTTGCCCCCGCCGTCCTGGGCGAGAGCGGGGCCGGCCACAAGGATTGCGGCGAGCGCCGCGCCAAAACTATCCCACCGGACTCGCGGAATCCTCGCGCTGACGAATGTTATAGCCGCGCGCGCAAACGAGCTGTGCATGCCCTGGTCCTGATTGATGGTGGGAGATTGCGCTTAGAGCGCGTCGGAGTCGGTTTCGCCGGTGCGGATGCGCATGGCGCGCTCCAGCGGCGAGACGAAAATTTTGCCGTCGCCGATATGGCCGGTGCAGGCGGCGAGTCTGATCGCCTCGATGGCGCGATCGACGAGCGCTTCAGGGAGCGCGATTTCGATTTTAACCTTGGGCAGGAACGCGACGATATATTCGGCGCCGCGATAGATTTCGGCATGGCCCTTCTGTCGGCCATAGCCTTTCACTTCGGTCGCGGTCATTCCGTGCACGCCGATTTCCGTCAGCGCCTCGCGCACCTCGTCGAGCTTGAAGGGTTTAATAATCGCCGTGATGATCTTCATTTGCGCAGACATGCCCTCATGGTTGGCGAATTGAACATTGTCTCAGCAATTGGCATGCCATTCTGCGCAGAAAATAATCGTTTTCCATCTTGGCGTCGAGTTTGAGCCTGGCCAGTCGAGAGGCGCCATGCGGCTAAGTTTTGTACACTATGCGTACATTGTCGGCTGACTTAGGCGTGGCTCGCCGCCTTCGCCCGCCACGCCGCTTGAGATTGGCGATCTTTCCCTTTTGTGTGATGCGGGTGCCCGGTAGAGGTAGAAGCCGATCGTCGGGAGCGCAGAAAGCGGCGGAAGCGGATGAAGCTTGAAGACTGGTCGCCCGAGGCGACCGCCATCGATTTCGTTAATAAGGAAGACTGGCCCGAACGCCGCGCGAAGCTTCCTGAGCCTACAGCGCGTCTCGCGGAGCTTGCGGGATTTGAGGCGAAGCCCGGCTCGCTTCTGATCGCGCCTGACGCCGATGGCGCGCCGCGGGTCTTTTTTGGCGCGGAGGGCAGGGCGCCAAAGGCGCGCGATCCGTTCTTTGCCGGAAAGCTCGCGACGGCGCTGCCCAAGGGGCTCTACCGGTTCGGCGATGGCGTCGAGGCGCCGGCGCCGGCGGCGCTGGCGTTCCTTCTGTCGACCTATTCCTTCTCGCGCTACAAGGCGCCAAAGAGCGAAGCCCCGCGTCTGTGCGCGCCGCAGGGCGTCGACGGCGCGCGCATTGAGCGCATCGCCAGCGCCGTCGCCCTCGGGCGCGATCTCGTGAATACGCCAACCAACGACATGGGCCCGGAGGCGCTCGCGGAAGCGGCGCTCGCTCTCGGCGCGAAACATGGCGCCAAGACTCGCGTCATTGTCGGCGACGCGTTGCTCGCGGAAAACTTCCCCTTGATTCACGCCGTCGGGCGCGCGGCCGCTCAGGCGCCGAGGCTCGTCGAATTTGAGCACGGCCCGGAGGACGGTCTGCGCGTCACCCTGGTCGGCAAGGGGGTCTGCTTCGATACGGGCGGTCTCGACATCAAGCCTTCGAGCGCGATGGCGCTGATGAAGAAGGACATGGGCGGCGCCGCGACGACCCTATCGCTTGCGGCGATGCTGCTCGAGGGCAATGCGCCGGTCCGTTTGCGCGTGCTGCTTCCGATCGTCGAGAATTCGATCTCGGCGTCGGCGTTTCGAACGAGCGACGTTTACCGCAGCCGCAAAGGCCTGAGCGTCGAAATCGGCAACACCGACGCCGAGGGCAGGCTCATCCTTGCCGATGCGCTCGCCTATGCGAGCGAAACGCCGCCCGATCTGCTGTTCGATTTCGCGACGCTGACGGGCGCCGCGCGCGTCGCGCTCGGTCCGGAGATTCCGCCGTTCTATACCGGCGATGACGCGCTCGCCCAAGAGGTCGCCGGGCAGGCCGCCGCCGTGAACGATCCCGTGTGGCGGATGCCTCTATGGGACAATTACGATTGCGGTCTCGACGGCAAGATTTCCGATCTGGTCAATGTCACGAGCGGGCCCTTTGCGGGATCGATCACCGCCGCGCTGTTTCTGAGGCGCTTCGTGGCGGATCCCAGGCGCTGGGCGCATTTTGACGTTTATTGCTGGAATCCGTCGACGAAGCCCGGCCGCCCGGAAGGCGGCGAGGTGCAGGCGGCGCGTTTGCTTTATGAATTGATCGAGGCGCGCGCCGAGCAGAGGAACGCGAAGCCGTGAGCGAAGAGTTCGATCGGCGGCTGACGCCCGCGCGCCCAGAAGTCGCGGCCGCCTATCTCAAGGGACGCGTGAGCGCCGACCGCTATGTCGAAGGCGTCGCGATGGAGGTCAGAGACTGCGTCGTCGATCTTCGGCGCGAACCACGTCCCGACGCCGCCGTCGACACCCAGGCGATCTATGGCGAGCGCGTCACCGTTTACGATGAGGAAGAAGGCTGGGCGTGGGCGCAACTTGCGCGCGACAATTATGTCGGCTGGATCGCGGCGAATACGCTGTGGCGCGAATTGAGCGCGCCGACGCATCGCGTCCGTGTTCCACGGACCTTCATTTATCCGGGTCCGAACATCAAATTGCCGCCGCTCAACGCGCTGCCGCTCGGCGCCGAAGTCGCGATCTCCGAGGAGCGCGGCGGCTTTGGCGTGACGCCCGAGCTCGGATTCATCTATCGCAAACATCTCGTGCCGCGCGAGGCGAAGGCGCCCGACTTTGTCGCCGTGGCCGAGACGCTCATCGGCGCGCCCTATCTCTGGGGCGGCAAGTCTTGGATGGGCGTTGATTGCTCGGGACTGGTGCAGGTCTCCTTGCTGATGGCCGGCGTCAAGGCGCCGCGCGACACCGATATGCAGGAAGCTGCGCTCGGCGCGCGGCTCGATCCCGGCGTCCCGCTCCTGCGCGGCGACGTCGTCTTTTGGAAGGGGCATGTCGGCGTCATGCGCGACCCCGTGACGCTGCTTCATGCCAACGCGACGCATATGCAAGTCTCCAGCGAGCCGCTCGACGTCGTGCGCGCGCGCAACGAGGCGGCGGGGGCTGGACCGGTCACGAGCGTGAAGCGGTTGCCGAGAGACATTTTGGCATGACGAAAAGGCTTTATCTGGAAGATCTTCGCGTTGGGCAGCGGTTACGCTCGGCGAGCGTCACGATCACCGCGCAGGACATCATCCGCTTCGCGCGCGACAGTGATCCGCAGTATTTTCATCTCGACGAAGAGGCGGCCAAAGACAGCATGTTCGGCGGGCTCGTCGCCAGCGGTTGGCAAACCGGCGCCCTGAGCGTGAAGCTTCTCATCGACTCAGCCGACCCGCCTTTTGCAGGAGGGCTCGTCGGCGTTGAGGCGCATATCGCCTGGAAACTGCCTGTGCGGCCGGGCGATTCCTTAAGGGTGGAAGCCGAAGTCACGCGGATTGTTCATCCGCGCCGCTACGCCGATCGCGGTTTCGTTTCGATGGATATGGCGACCTATAATCAGCGCGGCGAAGTCGTGCTGACGCAGAGCGTCACGGTCGTCGCCTTCCGCGACCCTGCGCGGGCAGGCGAAACTTCAAACGGCGCCACGGCGATTCCGGGATCATTTTCCGGCAACTGAGTTGCCCGGAATGGGCTCCGCCTCGTTGCGAAAGGCCGCTGCGAAGAGCGCGCGCGTATACTCGCTCTTGGGCTGGGAAAACACCTGGCTCGCCGGCCCTTCCTCGACCACCTTGCCATAGCGCATGACGATGAGATGGGCGGCGAGCGCCTTCACGACGCGCAGATCGTGACTGATGAAGAGATAGGCGAGCGAGCGGCGACGCTGCAGGTCGCGTAAGAGATCGATGATCTGCGCCTGCACAGACATGTCGAGCGCCGAGGTCGGCTCGTCGAGCACGACGAATTTGGGTTCGAGCACGATGGCGCGGGCGATGGCGATCCGCTGCCGCTGGCCGCCGGAAAATTCGTGCGGGTAGCGGTCCATCGTCGATGGATCGAGCCCGGTTTCCTGCAGCGCGCGCGCAACGATTTCGCGGCGCTGATTGAGCGTAAGTTCGGGCCGCTGAACGGTCAGTCCTTCGGCGACGATTTCTGCGACCGACATGCGCGGAGAGAGAGAGCCGTATGGGTCCTGGAAGACGATTTGCATGTCGCGGCGCAGCGGACGCATAGCGTCGACGCTTTTGCCGTCGATGCGCTCACCGAGGAAGACGATCGGACCTTCCGAACGAATGAGCCGCAGCATCGCCAGCGCCAGCGTCGTCTTGCCGGAGCCTGACTCGCCGACGACGCCGACGGTCGCGCCCTCGCGCACCGAAAGGGTGACGCCGTCCACCGCCTTCACATGGCCGACGATCCGACGCATGAAGCCGCGGCGGATCGGAAACCAGACGCGCAGTTGCTCAGCCGATGCGACGATTGGCGCTTGCGTGTCTTCGATAATCGGCGCGCCCTTGGGCTCCGCCGTGAGCAGCGCCTTGGTGTAGGGATGCTGCGGCGATGTGAAGACCTCTCCCACCGCGCCCTGCTCGACGATGCGGCCATTCTGCATCACGCAGACCGTATCGGCGAAACGGCGCACGAGTCGGAGGTCGTGCGTGATGAACAGCATCGCCATGCCGTAGGTTTTTTGTAGCCGCTCGAGCAGCGCGAGAATCTGCGCCTGAACAGTGACGTCGAGCGCGGTGGTCGGCTCGTCGGCGATCAGCAGATCCGGCTTGTTGGCGAGCGCCATGGCGATCATGACGCGCTGACGTTGGCCGCCCGAGAGCTGATGCGGATAGGCGCTCAGCCGCGCCTGAGGATCAGGAATGCCGACTTCACCGAGAAGCTCAATGACTCGGTTCCGAACGGCTTCCTCGCCACGCATGCCGTGCAGTTCGAGAATCTCCGCAATCTGCCGTTCGATCATGTGCAGCGGATTGAGCGACGTCATCGGCTCCTGGAACACCATTGTGATGCCCGCGCCACGAATGGCGCGCAGACGATTGTCGTCGACCGTGAGCATATTCTCGCCGTCGAACAGCGCCTCGCCGGACGCGATCGCGCCAGGGGGCAGCAGCCGTACGATCGACAGAGCGCTGATCGACTTGCCGGAGCCGGATTCGCCGACGAGCGCCAGCGTCTTGCCCCGCTCAAGAGAGAAGGAGACGCGATCGACCGCCTTGGTCTCGCGCCCGCCTTGCCGAAAGGTGACGGAGAGATCGCGAATGTTGAGGAGGGAGCCAATGGTCATGCGAGCGCGCGTAATTCGTCGATGGCCGATGCGTCGAGATTGATCGCTCGAATGCCCTCGGGGACGAAAAGTCGCCGATCGGCCGTAACAAAGGCCGCGCAATTATGAAGTTTTGCCGTCGCTACGTGAATTGCGTCAGGCATTCTCATAGATTTGACGGTCGCTCTCAGCCTTGCCGCCTGCACCAGCACGTGCCGATCGATTGGAAAGGTTTCTATGGTCGAAGACGATTCGAACAGCGCTTCATATGCATCGCACAACTCCTTGTCTCCGGTCTCCAGAGGTTTCGTCAACAACTCGGCGACAACCAATTCGCTAATCACGCCGACGGCCTCTCCGCCTCTCAGATGATCGAGCACGGTCCTCCCTCGCGTGACCGGAACATCGTCATTTTCGAATGCGTCGATGAATACATTCGCATCGAGGTAAATTCTCAAGCTCATCTCTCGCGATGGCCCCACTCGTCGCGAAGCGAACGCACATGTGCATTCACCTCGTCTAGAGAATGAAAATTGCTGCGATGTATATGCTCATATTTAGAGAACCAGTCGTTGCGAGACTCGGTCAATTCAGAGCCGGAGTCTGGGCTCTCCACCTCGATGGTGATCGTCACCTGCTTTCCAGGGCCGATTTCATCTCTCAAGTCCTCGGGAAGCTTCGCCGCCGGATAATGTTCACGCACAATTCTGTTCATCGTGATGCTCCGCCTGCAATCTACCACGTCGTCACCGGAAATTCTTCCTCGGGTCGAAGGCGTCGCGGACCGCCTCGCCGACAAAAACCAGAAGCGACAGCATCAGCGCGATGATCGCAAAGCCGGTCAGTCCCAGCCATGGGGCCTGGAGATTGGATTTTGCTTGCAGCAACAGTTCGCCGAGCGAGGGCGAGCCCGGCGGCAGGCCAAACCCCAGAAAGTCCAGCGCCGTGAGCGTGGTGATTGACGAGTTGAGAATGAAGGGTAGGAAGGTCAGCGTCGCCACGGTGGCGTTCGGCAGCAGGTGCTTGACGATAATGCTGAAATTGCTCAGCCCAAGCGCGCGCGCCGCGTTGACATATTCGAAGTTGCGCGCGCGCAGGAACTCGGCGCGAACGACATGCACCAGCGACACCCAGGAGAAGAGCAGCAGGATGCCGAGCAGCACGAAAAAGCCGGGCGTCAAGAAGGATGAAATAATGATGAGCAGATAGAGCTGCGGCAGCGACGACCAAACTTCGATGAAGCGTTGGAACACAAGATCGACGCGTCCGCCGAAATAGCCCTGTATCGCCCCCGCGGCGACGCCGACGATCGAGGAGATCGTCGCCAGGATCAGTCCGAACAGCACCGAGATGCGAAATCCGTAAAGCAGGCGCGCGACGACGTCGCGGCCCTGATCGTCGGTGCCGAGCCAATTATATTCGAGCGCGGCGCAGCCGCGATTGGTCTCGCCGGGCCGCAGACCTTTCGCCGCGGCGACCTCGCATTGCTGCTGAGTCAGCATCCAGGTCGGCGGCGAGGGCGCGGGCGTTGGCAGCTCGAGATTATGCGTGTCATAGGAAAAGCGAATCGGCGGCCACAGCATCCAGCCATGCGCTTTGATCTCGTCGGCGATCACAGGATCGCGATAATCGGTGCGGGCCAGAAAGCCGCCGAATTTGTCTTCCGGATAGGACACGAAGGCGGGGAACAGCAATTGGCCCTTGTACCAGGCCAGAATCGGCCGGTCGTTCGCCAGGAAATTCGAGCCAAGCGCCATGATGAACAGCGTCATGAAGACCCAGAACGACCAATAGCCGCGCTTGTTCGCCTTGAAACTGTCGAGGCGTCGCCGGTCGAGCGGCGTGAGCCGCAGCCAGCCTTCGCGATGAAGGGGCGGGGCGAGGTGCGTTTGGGCGTCGGCTGCTGCGCTCACCGTCACACCTCGCGCGTTTCGAAATCGATGCGCGGATCGATCCAGGTATAGGTGAGATCGGACAGGAGATTCACCACAAGTCCGAGCAGCGCAAAGATGTAGAGGTTGGCGAAGACGACCGGATAGTCGCGATTGACGATGCTCTCGAAAGACAGGTAGCCCAGTCCATCAAGCGAAAAGATCGTTTCGATCAGCACCGAGCCGGTGAGAAAAGCGTGTACGAAGGCGCCGGGAAAGCCGGCGATGACGATCAGCATGGCGTTGCGAAACACATGTCCATAGAGCACGCGCCGCTCGGTCAGGCCCTTCATGCGCGCGGTCTGCACATATTGCTTGCGGATCTCGTCGAGGAAAGAGTTCTTTGTCAGAAACGTCTGCGTTGCGAAGGCCCCCAGCGTCATCGCGGAGACGGGCAGAATGATGTGCCAGAGATAGTCCTTCACTTTGTCGAACAGCGACAGCTGCCAGAAATCGTCCGAGGTCAGGCCGCGCAGCGGGAAGATCTGCCAAAAGGAGCCGCCGGCGAAGAGCACGATCAGCAGCATCGCAAACAGAAAACTCGGAATGGCGTAGCCGACGATGATGGCGTTGGACGTCCACATGTCGAATTTCGTCCCATCGCGCACCGCTTTGGCGATGCCGAGCGGAATTGAAATCGAATAGGAGAGAAGCGTCATCCAGAGGCCGAGCGAAATCGAGACGGGAAGCTTTTCTCCGATCAGCTTGAGGACGCTCTCGTCGCGAAAATAGCTGCGCCCGAAATCGAACATCGCATAATTCTTCACCATCAGCAGGAATCGCTCCCACGCCGGCTTGTCGAAGCCGAACTGCTTTTCGAGCTCCGCGATGAATTTCGGGTCGAGCCCCTGCGCGCCGCGATATTTCGAGGCGGTTTCGGCGGCCATCGTTCCGGTCTGGCTTGCGCCGCCCTGTCCGACGTCGCCGCCCCCGCCGGAAAAGCGTCCGGTCGCGCCGACGTCGAAGCCCTGCAGTTGCGCGATGATGCGCTCCACAGGACCGCCCGGCGCAAACTGCACGATGACGAAGGAGATGAGCATGATGCCGAGGATCGTCGGGATCATCAGCAGCACGCGGCGGGCGATATAGGCTCCCATTAACGTCTCGCGTTCTTTTGCATCGGCCGCATTTCGGCTCCCGATGGACTGCGCCGGGAAATCCCCTTAGCGTCCCGTGAAGTTGATCTTTTTCGCCTTATCCTCGTCCCACCACCAGGTCCACAGCACGCCGGTGTCGAACTTCGGCGGGCGCTCGGGCTGGCCGAAGAGATCCCAATAGGCGAAGCGATGCACCGGATTATACCAGTGCGGGACCCAATAGCGCTGCGCGCGCAAAGCGCGGTCGAGCGCACGGCTGCAGGTGACGAGCTCTTCGCGCGTTTGCGCCTGGAGCGCCTTTTCAACGAGCGAATCGATCGCCGGATTGGAGACCCCCGGCAAGTTGCGCGAGCCGGGCACATTGGCGGTCTTCGAGCTGAAATAAGCGCGAAGCTCCTCTCCGGGGTTCCAGCTCATGAGCAGCACGTCGTGAACGACGTCGAAGTCAAAGTTTTCAAGTCGCTGCTTGTATTGCGCGGCGTCGACGACGCGGATGTGGGCGCCAACTCCGAGAAGCTTCAAATTCTTGATGAAGGGCTGCGTGTGCCGCTCGAAGACGTTGGAATTGTCGAGAAACTCGAATTCCAGCGGCGTCCCGTCGGGCAAGCATAGAACGCCGTCCTTGCGCGTGCAGCCGGCCGCGACGAACAGATCATTCGCCTTTTTGAGCAGGACGCGATCCTGACCCGTGCCGTCAGAAACCGGCGCGACGAAGGGCTCGCCAAAAACTTCCGCTGGGAGATCGGCGCGATAGGGCTCCAGCAACGCCTTTTCCTGTTCGCTCGGCAAGCCTTTCGCTTCAAGCTCGGAGTTTTCGAAATAGGAGGAGATGCGCTTATAGGCGTCATACATCAGGTTGCGGCTTGTCCATTCATAGTCGAAGGCGTAGCCGATCGCTTCGCGCACCCGCGGATCTTTAAAAATCTTGCGGCGCGTGTTGAAGAACCATCCCTGGATCTGCGGAATATTGTTGTTGGGCGTCGTCGTTCGCTTAACGCGCCCGTCCTTGAATGCCGGAAAATCATAGCCCGTCGCCCAAACGCGCGCGATGTTTTCCTCGCGCTCGGTGAATGCGCCGGCCTTGAAGGCTTCGAAGGCGACCTGGCTGTCGCCGAAATATTCGAAGCGCACGACGTCGAAATTTGCCTGGCCTGTCGTGATCGGCAGGTCCTTCGCCCAATAGTCAGGCATGCGATGATAGGCGATGTAGCGGCCCTGCTCGAAGGCGCCGACCTTGTATGGCCCGGAGCCGAGCGGCGGCTCCATCGTCGTCGCTTCGAAGTCGCGGTCTTTGTAATAGGCGCGCGAAAAGATCGGCTGACCCACGACGCTGAGCGGCAGATCGCGCGTGCGGTCAGGCGCGAAGCGCAGCACGAGCACGTCGTCCGCCTCCGCTTCGGCGCTTTCGAGGTCACGCAGCATCTGGCTGATGACAGGATGGCCCTTGCTCTTGAGGATGTTGAGGGAAAAGGCGGCGTCATGCGCCGTGAGCGGCGAGCCGTCGTGGAACCGCGCCTCTTTACGTAACAAGAAGGCGTAAGTGAGTTTGTCAGGCGAGATGCGCACCTTCTTGGCGACGAGGCCGTAGTAGGCGTCGCGTTCATCGAGGCTCTGATTCATCAGACTGTCGAAGACGAGCGTCATGCCCGTCGCCGGATTGCCCCGCAGCACATAGGCGTTGAAACTGTCGTAGGTCGAGCTTGCCGGCGACAGCGCCAATGTCCCTCCCTTGGGGGCTTTTGGATTCACGTAGCCGAAATATTTGAAGTCGGCCGGCTCGCCAAGGTCGCCAAAGGTTGAAAGGCCGTGGCTCTCGACTTCGCCCTGGGCGAGGGGACCGAAGCGGCTGGGGGCGCCGGTCGGCGCTCCGGGTTTGGCCAGAACGCGCGGCGCGATCAAGGCGGCGGCGCCGGCGCCGATAACAGAGCGACGGGACAGGCGAATGCGCGTCAGATCGACGATTGTGGAACGAGCCAAATGTGACCTCAGGCGGAGGAAGGGCGCTTGCCCATGAGCCGCGATTATGTCGGTTTTTTTGCGGGTTCGCGAGCGGCCCGTTAAGGACCGTCACGCCGCTTTGGCTCTTTGTAGCAAAAATGCGCGACGCGCGCCCAGGGGGAAGTCGAAATGAACTCTGTCAGCCTAGGCCTTCGCGAGCAAGCATTCATCGGTGGGCTTTGGGTCGGCGCCGACAGCGGCGTAACCTTCGCCGTCAATAACCCGGCGACAGGCGCGGTCCTCGGCCAAGTTCCCGACATGGGCGCAGCCGAGACACGCCGGGCGATCGAGTCTTGCGCGCGGGCGCTGCCTGGCTGGCGCGATCGCGCCGCCAAGGAGCGCGCGCATATCATGCGCCGCTGGTTCGAACTGATCATGGCCGACCAGGAGCGGCTGGCGCGCATCATCACCGCGGAAATGGGCAAGCCGCTCGCGGAGGCGCGCGGAGAAATCGCCTACGCCGCCAGCTTCATCGAGTGGTTCGCGGAGGAGGGCCGGCGCATCTATGGCGACGTGATACCCGGCCCGACCGATCGTCGCCTGCTCGTCTTCAAACAGGCGATCGGCGTCACCGCGGCGATTACGCCGTGGAACTTCCCCTCCGCCATGTTCGCGCGCAAGGTCGGCGCGGCGCTTGGCGCCGGCTGCACGATGGTGGTGAAGCCTGCGGAGCTGACGCCCTTCTCCGCGCTGGCGCTGGCTGAGCTTGCCGAACGCGCAGGCGTGCCTTCCGGCGTGATCAATGTGGTCACGGCGAAAGACCCGGCGCCGGTCGGGCTCGAATTCACGCAGAATCCTCTCGTGCGCAAGCTGACCTTCACCGGCTCGACCGAGGTCGGCAGGATCTTGCTGCGGCAAGCGGCCGAGAATATTCAGAAATGCTCGATGGAGCTTGGCGGCAACGCGCCGCTGATCATCTTTCAAGACGCCGATCTCGATCGCGCCGTCGAGGGCGCGATCGCCACGAAATATCGCAACAGCGGTCAGACCTGCGTTTCGGCGAACCGCATCCTCGTGCATGCGTCGATCATCGACGCCTTCGCCGAAAAGCTTGCCGCGGCGGCTGGCGCGTTAATGGTCGGCGAAGGGACGGAGGAGGGCGTCGCCATCGGTCCGCTGATTGAAGAAGCGGCGGTCGAAAAGGTCGAGCGTCACGTCGCGGACGCCGTCGCCCGCGGCGCAAAGGTGCTCACCGGCGGCGCCCGCCACGCGCTCGGCGGTTCTTTCTTTCAACCCACGGTGCTCGCCAATGTGCCGGCCGACGCGCTCATCTTCAATGAGGAGACCTTCGGCCCCGTCGCGCCGCTCATTTCCTTTGAAAGCGAGGCGGAAGCGGTGCGTCTCGCCAACGCCACGCCTTACGGTCTCGCCGCTTACTTCTACAGTCGCGACGTCGCCCGCGTCATCCGCGTCGCCGAACGATTGGAATACGGCATGGTCGGCGTCAACGAAACGCTGATCTCAAGCGAAGTCGCGCCTTTCGGCGGCGTCAAACATTCGGGTCTCGGGCGCGAAGGATCGCGCTACGGCGTCGATGATTATGTCGAGATCAAATATGTCTGCCTGGGAGGGCTGTGAAACGAATTCCGTTTGATCTGCTCGGCTGTCATTCCCGACGCGCGCAACGCGCGCGATCGGGAATCCAGAGCAAAACCAGCGTTCTTGGATTGGCTCTGGATTCCCGGTCAGGCCTTCGGCCTGCCGGGAATGACGATGTCCAAGCGAACCGGTCAGCCGGAATTCATATGATCATTCGATCCTGATGCGGCCGTCGACGACGGGCGCGATCGCGCCGGCTTTTTCGATGGCGCCGATGATGACGTTCGTCAGCAGCGGACCCTCGATGTCGCTGACCAGCGGTTTCCCCCGCGCAAGCGCGACATAGCCGTCCTTGCCGCGCGCCAGGAAGTCGATCGTCGCAACCTTGTAGAGCTTCGTGTCGTCGAGCGGCTTGCCGCCGACCTCGATTAAAACGAGCCGCGAGCCTGGCACAGCGTCGCGCCGCACGACGATGCGCGCCCCGGAAATCTGAGCGAAGCGCCCTGCGTCCTTGCCGATCAGCCAGACGGCGTTTTCCAGGGCGGCGCGCAGATCGGCGCCTGAAACCTCCAGAGTCACAAGCTGATTGTTGAACGGCAACTCCTTGGCGATGTCCTTGCGCGTCAGCGTTGTCCCGGGAGCGTAGCTGCGGTTGCCGCGAATGCCGCCGCCGTTGATGATTGCAACGTCGGCGCCGGCGGCGGCGCGCATCGCGTCGGCGAAAAAGTCGCCAATCGCGGTCTCTTCACTGCGCACGCTCGCCTTTCGGCTGTCGAGCGGCGTCTTTGTGCGCCCGATGTCGACGTCGAGCGCCTTGTCGACCTCGGCTTCAAATTGCGCGACGCGTTCTGCAATGGCGGCGTCTGGCGTCACGTCGGACGTGTCGATGATGCGGAACCTGGGCGTCCAGCGCTTTACGCCGTCGTCGGCGATCCGCATCTCGACGTCGATCGCGACGAGATTGACGCCGTCGGCCTGTGTCTCGCCGATGGCGGCGCGCCCGTCGTAGGCGACCAGAAGATTGTGGTCATGCCCGGACAGAACAATGTCGATCGGCCCGAGTTTCGCGAGGCGCAGATCGTCCTGCCATTCGGAATGCGTGACGACGACGACAAGATCGGCGCCGGCGTCGCGAAGCGCCTTGGCCTGGCGTTTCGCGGTCTCGATCGCGGGCAGAAGTTTCAGACTTCCGGGGCTGGACCGTTTCGCCGCCTCGTCGTCGGTCAGACCGAAGATTCCGACCTTCACCCCCTCGACGTCGACGATCTTGCGGTCGGCGAAGCCCGGCGCGGAGCGGCCGGAGGCGTCGCGTAGATTGGCAGCGAGCAGAGCGAATTTCGTTTCGCCCATACGCTGGCGAAAAACCGCTTCGCCGAAGTCGAACTCGTGATTGCCAGGCGTGAACACGTCGAGCCCGATTCGGTTGAGGAGATCGACGATATGCGCGCCCTTGTCGACGCTCGAGGTGAGCGAAGGCGACAGCGTGTCGCCCGCATGCGCGACGATGATGTTCTTTGCTTTTGCGCGCTCGGCTTTCAGTGCGCCGGCGATCCGGGCGAAACCGCCGCGTCCGTCTCTCTCAGCCATTTCATAGATGTCGCTGAAGACGACGAAGGTGAGATTGACGACGCGCTCGGCGGCGCGCGCGGGAAAGGCGAAAGCCGCGAGGAGAAAGAGAATTACGCCGGAGCGCTGAAGTTTTCGAAACATTTTGCTCACTTCGAATGACACAAGTGTGATCACGATTTTGGTAAGCGGCGATGTCCGCTCATTGAGCGAGGCGCCTGCCGCTTCCTCTCCCCGCTTGCGGGGAGAGGTGAGGTGAGGGGCCTGGTGATTGCCGGAAATCTATCCGCTCCCATGGAGCGCCGCCAAGATGCCATCCATGACCGCCTCGATATTTTCATAGAGCTGCGCATTGTTGAAACGGATGACGCGGTAGCCGCAGGATTCAAGAAATGTAGTCCGCATAGCGTCGTGCGCGATCTCAGCGGCGCTCGAATGGGTTTCGCCATCGATTTCCACTATTAGGCTGCGCTGACGACATAGGAAATCTGCAATGTAGGGACCGACCGGCGCCTGTCGCACGAATTTGAATCCGCCGAGCGCTCTGTTCTGCAGGCGCTTCCATAGGAGGCGCTCAGCGCTTGTGGCGTCGCGCCGTAGGGCGCGCGCGGCGCGTTTCCAGTATTCGGAGGCCTCTCATCCGTCGTTCGCTTCGCTAAATCACCTGGCCCCTCACCTTACCTCTCCCCGCTCTCCGCGGGGAGAGGGGCGGCAAGCGTTGCGCCATAACAATTTGCGTCCGCAATAAAAATGAAACGGCGCCCGTGGGCGCCGCTTCGCATCGTGTCAGGAGACTAAACTTAGTAGTTGTAAGCGCGCTCGCCGTGATCGGTGATGTCGAGGCCTTCGCGCTCTTGATCCGGCGTCGGCCGCAGACCGACGATGACATCGACGAGCTTGTAGAGGATCGCCGAACCGATGCCGGACCACAGAAGAGTCGCGACGACGGCGATCGCCTGCGCCTTCATCTGCGTCATCATGTCATAGGTTCCGGCGAAGGTTTCCAGATTGGTGTAGTCGGTGATGCCGACGCCGCCGAGATCGGGATTGACCAGAATTCCGGTCGCCAAGGCGCCGGTAATGCCGCCGATGCAGTGCACGCCGAAGACATCGAGCGCGTCGTCATAGCCCGCCATCTTCTTCACGAAATCGACGAAGAAGAGGCAGATCGGCGAAACGGCGAGGCCAAGGACGATGGCGCCGACCGGACCAGAGTAGCCCGACGCCGGCGTCACCGCGACGAGGCCTGCGACCGCGCCGGTGATGAGGCCGAGCATCGACGGTTTGCCCTTCACCAACCACTCGACGATCATCCAGGAGAGCGCCGCGGCCGCCGTCGCCACCATGGTGTTGACGAAGGCCAGCGCCGTCGTGCCGTTCGCCTCGAGATTCGAGCCGGCGTTAAAGCCGAACCAGCCGACCCACAGCAAAGAGGCGCCGACCATCGACAGCGTAAGCGCATGCGGCGGCAAGGCCTCCTTGCCGTAGCCGATGCGCTTGCCGACGATGATCGCGCCGACGAGACCGGCGATGCCGGCGTTGATGTGCACGACCGTGCCGCCAGCGAAGTCCAGCGCGCCCTTGCCGGCGAGCCAGCCGACCGCCCCGTTGATCTCGTCGATCTTCGCCTGCGCGGCCGCTTTCGCCGCTTCGTCGCCTGCTGCTGCGAGCTGCGTCGCGGCGTCGACCAGCGCGTTCGGATCGGCGACGCCCCATACCCAATGCGCGATCGGGAAGTAGATGGCCGTCACCCAGAAGGCGACGAACAGCAGCACCGCCGAGAATTTCATGCGCTCGGCGAAGGCGCCGATGATCAGCGCCGGCGTGATCATCGCGAAGGTCATCTGGAAGACGAAATAGGCGTATTCCGGAACGACGTGGCCCGGCGTGAAGGTCGCCGCGTTGGAGGCGGCCGTCACGCCTTTCAAGAACAGTTTGTTGAACCCGCCGATGTAATTGCTGAGCGATCCGCCGTCGCCGAAGGCGAGCGAATAGCCATAGATCGTCCAGATCACGCCGACGAGCGCGACGATCGCGAATGTTTGCGAGAGGATCGACAGCATGTTCTTGGCGCGCACCAGGCCGCCATAGAAAAGCGCGAGGCCAGGGATCGACATCATCAGCACTAAGGCCGACGAGGTCAGCAACCAGGCGGTGTCGCCAGGATTAGGGGTCGGGTCGTTCGCGGCGAAGGCCGGAAACGCCAACGATGCCGAAATCGCCGCTCCCGCGATGACCGAAGCGACAGAAGCGCTTCGAGGCGAAGGAAGTTTCATGTGTAAGAGCTCCTGATGTTGCGGGGAGGCGATCAAAGCGCGTCGGCGTCGGTTTCGCCGGTGCGGATGCGGATGGCGCGCTCGAGCGGCGTGACAAAAATCTTTCCGTCGCCGATCTGTCCGGTGCGCGCGGTGTTGGAAATTGCCTGGATCACCTGATCGACGAGGGCGGCGTCGACGGCGACTTCGATTTTTAGCTTTGGCAAGAAACTGATCGCATACTCGGCGCCGCGATAAATTTCCGTATGTCCCTTCTGACGTCCGTAGCCCTTGACCTCAGTCACGGTAAGGCCGTGCACGCCGATGTTGGTCAGCGCGTCGCGGACCTCATCGAGCTTGAACGGCTTGATGATCGCTGTCACGATTTTCATCTGCCAATCCTGTTGGTTATCGACCTCGTTGGCGAGCGTTCGCTCGCGTGACGGCGGCGTCTCTTGATTGCAATTCGCGGGAGGACGCCGCCGCGTCGGCGACTTGCCGCTTTCAAATGCCGTGCCAGCCGCGCTGACGACTGAAATCTACTGACCGGAAGCGTATCTGCTGTGACACAGGCTGCGCCGCAGCTTGCGGCGGGGTTGGCTATCGCCTTTGCGGGCCTCGGCTATGCGCGCGAGTCAGGGGCGGCCCTGGTTCGCCCGCGCGCTTTCGCTTAGGGCGCCGCCGCTCGGCCTTCTGCCTGCATATTATGCAGACTTACTTCGTCTGCCTACAGTGTAGGCAGCTGCTCAGGATTGCGTCGAGTCGCGCTGGCGCACCAGGCCTTCCTGGCTCACAGAGGCGACGAGGCGTCCCTCGCGGGTGAAGATCTGGCCGCGCGTCAAGGCGCGCGCGCCGCCGGCCCACGGGCTTTGCTGCGCATAGAGCAGCCATTCGTCGACTCGCATCGGCCCGTGTATCCACAGGGCATGATCGAGGCTCGCCACCTGAATCTTCGGATCGAAGATGGTAAGGCCGTGAACGAGCAGCGCCGTATTGAGCAGCGTCATATCGGAAAGATAGGCGAGCAGCGCCGTGTGAATGGCGGGGTCGTCTGGCGCCGCGCCGCGCACGCGAAACCAGATCATCTGGCCGGCCGCCCGGCGTTCGGGAAAAAACACGTCGTCGGGGGCGACGACGCGCATGTCGAGCGCGCTTCGTCGCTGCAGCCAGCTCTCGGCCTGTTCCGGAAGGAAGGCGCGAAAGCGCTCGACGAGCGCATGCACGTCGTCGAGACTCTCCGGGTCCGGCGCGTCCGGCATGTGGGCGGCGTGCGTAAGACCTTCTTCTCGCCGCTGGAACGACGCTTCCATCGAAAAGATCGTATGTCCGCGCTGCGTGGCGTTACAGCGCCGCGTCGTGAAGCTCTTGCCGTCGCGCACGCGTTCGACGGCGAAGTCGATCGGGATCGACGGATCGCCGGCGAGGACGAAATAGCCGTGCAGCGAATGAACAGGACGGTCCGCAGGAGTCGTCCGCGTCGCGGCGACGAGCGCCTGAGCCACGGCCTGACCGCCATAGACCTGACGGCCGGAAGAGGCCGGGCTATGGCCGCGGAAGCGGTCTGGTCCGACCTCCTCGAGATCGAGAAGCGCTAGAAGCTTGGATGGCGCGGTTTCGTCCATTGCGGACGCGCTGGTCAGTCGATCTGGCGCGCCTCTTCGGGCAGCATGATCGGAATGCCGTCCCGGATCGGATAGGCAAGCCGCGCCGAGCGCGAAATGAGCTCCTGGCGCGCGCTGTCATATTCGAGCGTCGTCTTCGTCAGCGGGCAGACGAGGATTTCGAGCAGGCGCGGATCAATCCGCGTCGGCTCCGCAGGGGAGTCAAATCTCTCGGCGCCGGAATCGCGTTCGTCAGTCATGGTCGTCAATTTCCTTCAATGCCACTGCGGCCGGTCGCCGGCTCGTTGCGCGAGATCGAGCTTCGCGAGCGCGATAAGCGTTTCCGCGCGGGTTTTCAGATCGATGGCTTCGATCAGCGCCTGCTTGTCATTGGCGCCGAACGGACACATCATCGCGAGCGCGTTGACGAGCGTCTCCGTCGGCGCCGCGTCTATGCTCGCCCAGTCGACTTCAAGTTTCGAACATTCGGCGAAGTTGCGCAACATTGACACCATGCTTTCGCGGTCGACCGCGTCGGCGCCGGCGCCCGTCGTCAAATCCTCCAAGAATTCGTCATATCCGACCTGACACTGCCGGTACTGCGTCCGAACCCTAAGCTCCTCGAGAACGCGAAACCGCACCACGCCGGTGAGGGTGATGAGATAGCGGCCGTCTCCGGTCTCGGCGAGGCGCGTGATCCGTCCGGCGCAGCCGACATTATAGAGCTGCGTCGCGTCGGCGACCGTCTCATCGCCCGGCAGCGGCTGGATCATGCCGATCAGCCGCGCGCCGGCGATCGCGTCGTCGACCATCGCGAGATAGCGCGGCTCAAAAACATTGAGCGGCAGTTCGCCGCGCGGCAGCAATATGGCGCCTGCAAGCGGGAAAAGCGGCAGAACCTTCGGTAATTCGTCGATGTCGGCATAGGGATGGTTCAGGCTCATAGCGGCGAACGCCTCCCTAGGAGTAGAGCAGCGTGGACAGGCGTCGCCGTGCGTTCACGGCCGCCTTGTCCATCGGTCCCCACGCCTCAAAAAACTGAATGAGCTGCTTTCTCGCCCCATCGTCATTCCAACTACGGTCGCGGCGGATGATTTCAAGCAGCGCATCCGTCGCTTCCTCGCGCAGTCCTTTGGCGTTGAGCGCGAGCGCGAGATCGAAATAGGCCTGCAGGTCGTTGGGATCGAAATTGACGCGATTTCTCAGTTCGTCGATCTCGCCGAGATCCTGGGCCCGCTGGGCGTTCTGAAGCGCCGCCCCAGCCGCGGCGACGCCGCTGTCGCGGCGAATAGCGTCGGGAAGCGCCTCAAAGAGCGCCCCGGCCTCATCGAAGCGCGCTGAGTCGATATAAAGACGCAGCAAGGCGGCTGCGGCCCTGGCGTTGGGCGGTTCGCCGCCGGCGAGTTCGCTCAGCAGCGACTCCGCGCCGGCGAGATCGCCGTCCGCGATCATCGCCTGCGCCGCTTCGAGCGCATCGCCCTCGTCCTCGATGGGGCCGATCAGCCGCTCCAGAAAGCCCTTGATCTGACTTTCGGGCAGCGCGCCGACGAAACCATCGATCGGTCGTGCGCGCTGAAACGCCACGACGGCGGGAATCGACTTGACGCCAAGCTGATCGGCGATCAGCGGATCGGCGTCGATATTCATTTTGACGAGCGCGATCTTGCCGGCCGAGGCGGCCGCCAGACGCTCGATGACGGGCGCGAGCTGGCGACAGGGGCCGCACCATGGGGCCCAAAAATCGACGAGCACGATCTGCCGCATCGAAGCGTCGAGAACGTCGGCGCGGAAACGATCGGTGGTCGTTTCGACCGGCGTCGTCGGCGCGTTAGCCATTCCCGCCGTCTCAACCATGCGCTTCTCCCCCTGTCGTCATCGTCGGCCGTGTGATTTTGAAGGCTTTGCAGCTTGGAGGCGGCTTAGCGCAGCGCCCGGACGAAGGTCAGATAGACCGGATCGCGGCCTTCGGCCATGGCTTTGGCTTCATATTTGGTTCGGGTCCAGCCTGGCCATGGCGTTCGCCAGTCCTCGGCGCGCTGCGCGCGCCAGCGGAAGGCTGGGTGCGCGCGCAGCCGCGCCAAGGTCCAGGCGGCGTAATCGTCGATATCCGTCGCAAAACGCAGCTCCGCGCCCGCATGCATCGCCCGCGCCAGCCGGTCGAGATTGTCACGCGCAACGAACCGCCTCTTGCGCTGGCGCCTCTTTGGCCAAGGATCTGGGTAGAACAGATACACGCGCGACAGGCTATCCTCCGGCAGCCAGTCGAGCACATCTGCGGCGTCGCCTTGATGCAGGCGGATATTCGTCAGTCCACGCTCTTCGATCCGGGCGAGGAGCTTCGCCACGCCGTTGAGGAAAGGTTCGCAGCCGATGAATTCAACCTCGGGGCTGTCGCTCGCCGCCGCAATCAGATGCTCGCCGCCGCCAAAGCCGATCTCGAGGCGCCTTTCTCGGGCCGTAGGCGCCGGCGGCTGCGCAAGGTCGAGCGACAGACGCGGCAAGAGTTCGTCGATCAGCGCCGCCTGACGCTTTCGGAGCGCCTTGCCTTTCGAGCGGCCATAGAGACGGGCGTGAGCGCCGCGTTGCTGAGAGGTCTCGCTCATAAGCGCTAAATGGCCGCGATCACTAGAAACGTCGCCCGATTTTGTGGCGCTGGCTTGCGCCCGCGTCACAAACAGAGCCATCTCGCGACAGACAGAGCATTTCCCCGCTGCGGCGTTCGCCTTCCGAGCCTCTCGTCGATCCGGCCGAACTTACGCGAAATGCGACTTCAGCTGGTCGACGAGATCGGTCTTCTCCCAGGAGAAGCCGCCGTCCGCGTCAGGCGTCCGGCCGAAGTGGCCGTAGGCGGAGGTGCGCGCATAGATCGGTCGGTTCAGCTGAAGATGCTCGCGAATCCCGCGCGGCGAGAGGCGAATGAGCTGAGGCAGCAGCTCTTCCACCTTCTCCTCGCACACATGGCCGGTGCCATGCAGATCGACATAGATCGACAGCGGCTCGGCGACGCCGATCGCGTAGGACAGCTGCAGCGTGCAGCGGTCGGCGAGCCCGGCCGCAACGACGTTCTTGGCGAGATAGCGGGCGGCGTAAGCGGCCGAACGATCGACCTTGGTCGGATCCTTGCCGGAGAATGCGCCGCCGCCATGCGGCGCAGCGCCGCCATAGGTGTCGACGATAATCTTGCGCCCCGTGAGTCCGGCGTCGCCGTCGGGGCCGCCGATGAAGAACTTGCCCGTCGGATTGACGTGCCAGACGGTCGCGTTGGTGATCCAGCCGTCGGGCAGCGCCGCACGGATATAGGGTTCCGCGAGGCTGCGAATGTCGGCGGGCGACAGGCTCTCGTCGACATGCTGATGCGACAGCACGATCTGCGTCGCTTCGACCGGCTTGCCGTCCGCGTAGCGAACCGTCACCTGGCTCTTGGCGTCGGGGCCCAGACCCTTTTCCTTGCCGCTGTGGCGCGCCTTGGCGAGGTCCTCGAGAATCTTGTGCGAATAATAGAGGGGCGCCGGCATCAGTTCTGGCGTCTCGCGCACCGCATAGCCGAACATGATGCCCTGGTCGCCGGCGCCCTCGTCCTTGTTGCCGGCGGCGTCGACGCCTTGCGCGATGTCGACGGACTGCTCGTGCAGGAGCACTTCGACATTGGCGGTGTTCCAATGGAACCCGCGCTGCTCATAGCCGATGTCGCGGATGGCGTTGCGCGCGAGTTCGATGATGCGGTCGAAGGAAATATGCGGTCCGCGCACTTCTCCGGCGATGACGACGCGATTCGTCGTCGCGAGAGTCTCCGCGGCCACGCGAATGGCGTAGGGGTCGATGCCCGCCTTGGGACCCTCACGGAAAAACTCGTCAACGATTTCGTCAGAAATACGGTCGCAAACCTTGTCCGGATGGCCTTCGGAAACGGACTCGCTCGTGAAAAGATAATTTTTCCGGGTCACTTCCAAATCTCCGATGGCTTTGAGGAAGAGTTGAATAACTGCGGAGCAGGGGGAGTCATCTGCCAGCGCCCGTTCGGTGCGTCAAGCCGAAAAGGCCAGATCGTTCGTTTTGGAGAACGAGATTTTCTCACTCCCGCGCGGGCTGCGACTGCTCTGCGAGCGTCGTCACCAGATCCAGCACGCGCTTTCGCACCTTGGGATCGCGGATCCGGGCGAAGGCGCGGTTGAGATGCAGGCCTTCCGTCGTCGATAAAAAATCGACGACGTATTGCGACGAGGACTCCTCTGCGAATCCGCCGGACGGCGCTGGCGCGCCGCTCGTTGGCGCCCCTTCGAAGAAAAAGGACGGCGGCACGTTCAGAGTCTTCGAAATCTGTTGCAGGCGGCTGGCGCCGATACGATTGGCGCCTTTCTCGTATTTCTGCACTTGCTGAAAAGTGAGTCCGAGCGCGTCTCCAAGCTTCTCCTGACTCATTTTCATGAGAATACGCTGCATGCGAACGCGGCTGCCGACGTGACGATCGATCGGGTCTGGCGCCTTCTTCAACTTTACCGCCTCCTGTTCAGTTGTAGCCGGTTCCTGGTCAAGCGCGCAAGCTACATCGCAGGTAGGTACATGAATTTCAAGAAGATTTCAGTTAAGCGCGCCCGGGCGGCGATCTTCCCGGCAAGGACAGTCTACATTTCCCTGCCTGCCCGATAGCTGCGCGGCCCGTGAACCATGAAAATTGCAAGGTCCAGCGATCGAGGAAAGCGCTCGGCCAGCATGCACGCGGCGTCTTTTTGCCGCGGGCGGACCATCGTACGCCAGACGAAGCAGGAGCGACTTTATGGCTAGCGCCGGGCGTCGCCGAGCAAGGCCATGGCCGTCGCGAGAGCAAGGAGCGCTGGGAACGCCAGCGCGCCATAGGTGGCGAAGACGGTGGGCGCCGCCTCCCTCGGCAGACGTCCGTCAATGAGGCCTTCTTCGCCGAGCGGCAGCGACTGAAGGACGCGTCCGTAGGCGTCGATGATCGCCGAAACGCCGGTATTGGCGACGCGGATCATTGGCAGCCCTTCTTCGATCGCGCGCAGGCGGGCCTGGGCCAAATGCTGATAGGGGCCGGTCGTGCGGCCGAACCATCCGTCATTGGTGACGTTGAGGAACAGAAGGGGGCGATCGGCGGCCCCGCGCTGGACCGTCTCGCCCGAGAAAATCGCTTCGTAGCAGATGAGCGGCGCGATTGGCGGCAGACCGGGCGCCGCGAGAAGGCGGGGCCCCGCGCCGCGGTCCCATATGCCCGGAACGAGGTGATTGATTCCAAGCGGCCGCAGCAGGTCCTCCAGCGGCAGATATTCTCCGAAGGGGACGAGATGAACCTTGTCGTAAAAGGCGACGATCGACTCTCCCTTTAGCGCCTCGATCGAATTGAAGATCTTGCCCCGCCGTCCGTCGCCATCGCTTTCGGCCCTCGCCGCGCCGGTCAAAAGAACGCCGCCCTTGAGCGCGCGGGCGATCGCCGCTAGCGCCTCCGGATGGCGTGAAATGACATAGGGAAACGCCGATTCCGGCCAGACGAGATGGGTGACCTCGGCGAGGCCGGACGGCCGCGCGCTTGTCGCGCGTTCCGAGAGGTCGAGATAGTGACGCAAGATTTTCGGGCCATTCTCGGGGCGAAATTTCGCATCCTGAGGGAGATTGGGCTGCATCAGGCGCAACGCCACGCCGTCGACATATTCCGTCTTGTTGGCGCCCAGTCGAAACACGCCATAGGCGAACATCAGCATGGCGAGCGCCGCCGCGGCGAGCATCGTCCCGCCAATGCGGCGGGCGCCGCGGGGCGTGCGATCGACGAGCGTCGCAGGCGCGGCGAAAATCACGATGGCGATGATGTCGAGCCCGTGCAGGCCGACGAGAGAGGCCGTCTGCGCCATTGGCCCGGAGCTCGCGAGCGCCATGCCGAAATCGTTCCAGGGAAAGCCTGTGAACAGATGGCCACGCAGCCACTCCGCGGCCCCCAGTCCCGCGGCGAGCGCGAAGACGCGGGCTCCGCCAGGCGACCACAAGAGGCGCGCGAGCGCGAAACCCGCGGCCGGAAAAAACGCGAGAACCGCCGGCAGCCCGAACACGGCGAGCGGCAGCGCCCAGGCGAATTGGTCGGCTTCGACGAGCATCGCGGCGCCCATCCACCAGAGGCCCGCGACGAAATAGCCGAAGCCCAGCCACCAGCCGGCGCCGGCCGCCGAGCGTATCGGGGCGAGGGCAAAGCGCGGCGAGTCTTCGCCGCCCGCCGCGCCGTCGATGAGCCAGACGGCGACGGTGAGCGGGACGAACATGGCCGGAATGAAATCGAAAGGCGCGAGGGCGAGAGCGCCGGCCGCGCCGGCGCAGAAGGCGATCGCGCGGCGCGTCCAGCCGCGGGCGAGGACAATGCGCTGCAAAAGAGTCGGCGCCGACGCGCGCGCGCTGGCGATTTCGGCTATCTGCGCCATCGATCCTCGAACCGCCGCGAATCGGCAGGCCGACTTTACCGCGGATTTAGCAGACAAATTTATGCGCGTGCGAAGGATGCCTCACGCCGGCCGGCGCGATCGCACGCGCAGCTTGCCGACGCGCCGCGGATCGGCGTCGACGATCTCAAACTCGTGGGAGTCGACCGGCGTCGCGATGATCTCGCCGCGCATCGGGACGCGGCCGGCGAGCCACGCGACGAGACCGCCGAGCGTCGTCACCTCGGCGGGGGTGTCTTCAAGTCTGAAGTCGACGCCGAGGCGCGCCGTCACCTCGTCAAGATCGGTGCGGCCATCGACGATGAAATCGCCGTTCTCAAGCTCGACGAAGCCCGACTCGTCGATGACGTCATGTTCGTCCTCGATGTCGCCGACGATCATCTCCATGATGTCCTCGATGGTGACGAGGCCGTCCGTGCCGCCATATTCGTCGATGACGAGCGCCAGATGCGTGCGCGTCGTCTGCATACGGATCAAAAGATCGAGCGCCGGCATGGAGCGCGGCACGAAGAGCACCGGCTTGAGCAAATTCGCCTGCGACAGCGGCGTGTCGAAATCGATCTTTCTCGGTTCGGCGGTCGTCGCGTCGGAGTCGTCGCGCCGATCGGCGCAGCACGCGATATGATTGACGAAATCGCGGATATGGATCATCCCGCGCGGATCGTCGAGCGTATCGGCGTAAACCGGCAGGCGCGAATGGGCTGCGGTGCGAAACAGCTCCAAGGCTTCGCGCAGCGGCGCGTCGAGCGAGATGGCGACGATGTCGGCGCGGGGGATCATCGCGTCGTCGACGCGCATGTCGTGCAGGCCGAGGACGTTCTTCAAGAGCGCCCGCTCATGCGGGGTCACGTCGCACGCCGACTCTTCAAGCCTGTCTTCGATGTCCTCGCGCACGGAGGCCGGCGCAAGACCGAGCAGCCCGCGCAGCCTGTCGACGAGGCTCAGGCGCGGTCCATCGCCAGTGCGTCTTAATGGAATGGGATCGTCGGCGTTATCGTATCGCGTCGACATGCGCTTTGTTCAATTCGCTCCGCCGGCCGGCCCGTCTGCATCATCCGCATAGGGGTCGGGAAATCCAAGCGCCGTCGCGATCTTACGCTCCAGCGCCTCCATCCGCTCGGCCTCGGCGGCGGTCTCGTGATCATAACCGATCAGATGCAGAAATCCATGTGCGACCATATGCGCCGTGTGGGCGCGCAAAAGCTTGCCCTGTTGCTCCGCCTCTTTGGCGACGGTTTCAAAGGCGACGATCACGTCGCCAAGGAGAGGCTTGCGCTCGAGCGCGCCAGGCGTCGGAAAAGACAGGACATTCGTCGGTTGATCCTTGCCGCGCCACTCGGCGTTGAGCTGCTGGATCGCCGCGTCGTTGCAAAATGTGACGCTGATTTCACATTCGGGAGCGAGCGCAGCCCCGCTTACGGCGAGACTCTGACGAACGCATTTTTTCGTCAAATCTTCCAGATCCCCGACGCGCCGCCATGCAGGCGCCGCGACATTCACGTCGATCTCCAAAGTCAGGGTTCCCCGCGCGTCTGCTTGTTGGCGCGCGCGGCGCGCTCATAGGCCCCAACGATTTGCCGCACAAGATCGTGTCGCACCACGTCGCCTTCCGAAAATCTCACGCGACCGACGACGTCGAGATTGGCGAGCAGGTTTACGGCTTCCGAGAGGCCGGATTTCTGCCCGGGAGGCAGATCGGTCTGCGACGGATCGCCGGTGACGATCATCCGCGAGCCTTCGCCGAGTCGGGTGAGAAACATCTTCATCTGCATCGAGCTGGCGTTCTGCGCCTCGTCGAGCAGAATGCAGCTTCGCGTCAGCGTGCGGCCGCGCATGAACGCGAGCGGCGCGACTTCGATGAGTCCGGTCTGCATGCCGCGCTCGACCATCCGCGCATCCATGAAATCATGCAGCGCATCGTAGATCGGGCGGAGATAGGGGTCGACCTTGTCGCGCATGTCGCCAGGCAAAAAGCCGAGACGCTCGCCAGCCTCGACGGCGGGACGCGACAGAATGAGCCGTTCGACCGCGCCTTGCTCCATCAGCTGCACGGCGTGACCGACCGCGAGCCAAGTCTTGCCGGTGCCCGCCGGACCCTCCGCGAAGACCAGTTCGTAGCGTTTGAGCGCGCGCAAATACTGGTCCTGCGCGGCGTTGCGCGCGCGCACTGACCCGCGTTTGCGGGTCATGATCTGCTCGAAAGCGCCGCGTGACGGCTCCGAATCCGGAAACAGGCTGCGTTGGCGCGCTGATTCTTCTATGGCGCCGTCGACGTCGCCCAGCGTGATCGTCTGACCCAGCGCGACGCGCTCATAAAGCGCCTCCAGCACGCGTCGCGCGTGTTCGCAGGCCTCGGACTTGCCTTTGAGCGTGACGTGATTGCCATTGGCGAAGGAGGCGACGCGCAAGCGTCGTTCGATCTTGGCGAGATTCTGGTCGTAGAGGCCGAAAACGAGCGAGGCGTGACGGTTGTTTTCAAAGGCGAGCGTGATTTCCGCTTCCGGGTCAACAGGCTCCGGTCCCCGTGCGGCGAGCAACGGGTCGTCGATCGTCGTCAAGCCTTCGCCTCCTCGCTCATGAGCCGTCCGCCCAAGGAATTCGAGCCCGCCGCGATGATCTTCACTCTGGCTTCGCGGCCGATGCACGCCATCGGGCCTTCAACATGCACCGCCTGCATATAGGGACTCTTGCCCCCAATTTGCCCCGCGTGCCGACCGGCCTTTTCAAAGAGCACGTCGAACTCTCGGCCGACCGTCGCAGCGTTGAAGGCTTGCCGCTGCTCTTCTAGCAGAGCCTGTAGCGCGGCGAGGCGTTCGCTCTTCACCGTCTCGTCGATTTGATCGTCCCGGTCGGCGGCGGGCGTGCCGGGCCGAGGCGAATATTTGAACGAAAAGCTTGAAGCGAAGCCCACAGTGCGGGCGAGCGTCATCGTCGCCTCGAAATCCGCGTCGCTTTCGCCGGGGAAGCCAACGATAAAGTCCGACGACAGGGCGATGTCCAAGCGGGCCTTTCGCAGGCTCTCGACGATCGAGAGGTACGCGTCTGCGCCGTGCTTGCGGTTCATGGCTTTCAGAATGCGGTCCGAACCCGATTGAACCGGCAGATGCACATAGGGCATGAGCTTTGGAATCGCGCGATGCGCGTCAATCAACTCCTGCGCCATGTCGACCGGATGACTTGTGGTGTAGCGCAGGCGCGCCAACCCTTCGATCCGCGCCAGCCGGTCGAGAAGCTGCGCAAGGCTTGCCTCCCCGCCGTCTCCATCCGGACCGAAATAAGCGTTGACGTTTTGGCCGATCAGCGTGATCTCGCGCACGCCGGCGTCGACGAGCCGCAGGGTCTCGGCGATGATCTCGGCGACGGGACGCGACGCCTCGGCGCCGCGCGTATAGGGCACGACGCAGAACGAACAGAACTTGTCGCAGCCTTCCTGCACGGTGACGAAAGCCGAAACGCCGCGCGCGCGAATCTGTGCGCGACTCGGAGCGGGCAGGGTGCGAAATTTGTCCTCGACGGCGAAATCCGTATCGGCGAGGCGGGCCCCGTCCCTGGCTTGGCGCAGAAGCTCCGGCAGCCGGTGATAGCTCTGCGGACCGACGACGAGATCGACCGCGCGTTGGCGCTTGAGCACCTCTTCGCCTTCAGCCTGGGCGACGCAGCCGGCGACGACGATCTTCATGTCGCGGCCTTGCGCGTTCAGCGCGCGTTTGGCGATCGCGAGCTTGCCGAGTTCAGAATAGATTTTTTCCGCGGCCTTTTCGCGGATATGGCATGTATTGAGGATGACGAGATCGGCGTCTTCTTCGCTCTTGGTCTCGGCGTAGCCCTCTTGGCCGAGCAGCTCCGTCATGCGCGTCGCGTCATAGACGTTCATCTGGCAGCCGTATGACTTGACCAGAACTTTGCGTTTCAGTGCAGACGGAGCCTCGCCCACCCGCGGCGGCGTCTCAATCGCGTCTAAAACTTCCGTGGTTATTTTGTCGCTCCGTCTCACGCGCCCGCCGCGACTCGGCGCGCCTGGCGCCCAGCGCGCGCACTATACGACATTTTGCGTCGCGACGCCCTTCGTGGGACGAAGAATCTGCGCCGCTTATATTTTTTCTACCGGCCCCGGGTAGGTCGCCAGGAGCGCATCCGCCGTCAGCAGCGTCAAACCCTCCACGACCGCCTGTGCGATGAGCAGTCGATCGACGGGATCCTTATGAATTAAGGGCAAGGCGTCCGTGGCGAGAGCGTGCCGCCCAAGCACCGGCAGCTCATGATAGCCATTGTCCTGAAGACCTCGACGCAAAGCTCGCGGGTCAACGCGAAAATCGTCGCGATTGAGCGATCGTTTGATCATGATTTCCCACAGGCTAGCGACGCTGAAGACAAGCTCGTTATCGTTATTGCCGAGGAGCGCTTTGGCTTTTTGGGAGAGGCGGGCCGGCGCGATGGCCGCCCAAAGGATAATATGCGTGTCGAGGAGCAGCCTCACGCTTCGCCCGCGAACAGCCGTTCGATTTCCACTTCGCCCATGCGATCGAAATCCTCGGGAATAAGGCCTTGCCCTTCCATGAAACCGAGCCGCTGGATGACAGGCTTCACCGGAGCGTCGAGCGGCGTGACCTTCACCAACGGTTTTCCCGACTTGGCAATGATGAAGGGCTCGCCTTTGGAGGCGAGATCAACCAGCTTCGACAACTGGGTTTTGGCTTCGTGCATGTTCACGATGCGCATGAGCGCTTCCTATAAACTAAGCTTGATTAGTTTAGTCTGCTCATGCCGTATCGGCAAGCCTGATCGTTCAGATCTCCAGCCGCAGAGCGATCGCCGCGCGCCGTTCGCCGTCGGCGCGTTGATAGTAATTCTCCCGCCTGCCGATCTCTTTGAAGCCTTCCCGCGCGTAGAGCTTCAGCGCGGCCTCATTGTCGTCGGCCACCTCCAGAAAGACGAGCCGGGCGCCGCCGCGCTCGAGATTTTCGAGATGCTTTTCAAGAATGCGCCGGCCCAGTCCCGAACCGCGTCTGCCGGGATCGACGGCGAAAGTGAGGACTTCGGCGTCGGGCGGCATCAGCCGCGAGAGGATGAAGCCCCCAAGCTCGCCCTTGCGGCCCTCCGCGACCGCGCCGTCGGCGATGATATGGGGGTCGGTCAGATAATTCTCGAAGTCGATTTTCGACCAGCCAAATGCGAAGGACGCCCCGTGCAGACGTTCGCAGTCATCGGCGCGCTCCGCCCCGATGGGTTCGATGACGAAAGTCGGCTTGGCGAAGAAGGACGAAAGCAGCGTCATGGCGCTAGCTCACGCTTGGGCCGCGGCGGCGGCCCGGGCTCGGGCGGCCGCTTCGCCCAAGGCCGCGGCGTCCTTCTGCGGGTCTGACCGTGGGTTCGGCATGGTGACGTCGGGCTCTTTAAGATAGAGCGGCCGCGCGGGCGCAGTATCAGGCTGCGCGGCAAGGCCCAGACGCGCCACGAGGGCGATATCGGGCGCAAGCCGCTCGCTCGCGATCCGGACCGGAACGCCGCGGGCGCGCGCCTCCTTCGCCAGGAGCGGCGCGCCGGAGCCAGTCAGAAGCAGCGGGCCGGCGCCGAGCGCGCGTAGCGCTTCAGGCGCGTTCATGCGGCGCGCGGTGAGCAGCGGGCGGCCGCCCGGGCCAAAGGCGGCGATGTAGATTTTGTCGTGGCGCGCGTCGATGGCCGCCGCGACGACGCCGTCGAAAGGATTAATAATCAGCGGCGCCGCAAGCGCGGCCAGCGTCGAGACGCCGACGATCTCGGCTTTGCAGGCGAGCGCGATCGCCTGACCGGCGGCGAGGCCGATACGGATGCCGGTGAAGGAGCCGGGGCCGACCGTCACGGCGATCCGATCGAGCGAGGCGAAGCCGCCGTCGACTTTGGCCATGACTCGCCGGATCAGCGGCAGCAGCGCCTCGGCGTGGCCGCGCTCCATCTCCACAGATTCGGCGGCGATCGGCGCCGCCGCGTCATGGTCCAGCACGCAGGCCGAGACGGCTGGCAGAGCGGTGTCAATCGCAAGGATTCGCATGATTCGTTGATTATGACGCTTTTCGGGGCGCGATCAACGTCGCCTCCGCATACGCCGCCCCTACGCCGGCTCGACCCCCTTCACCTGCGGCAGGAAATGCTTGAGCAGGTTCTCGATGCCGTGCCGCAACGTCGCGGTGGAGGAGGGGCAGCCGGAGCAGGCGCCCTTCATGGCAAGGTAGACGACGCCATCCTTGAAGCCGCGAAAGACAATGTCGCCGCCGTCGCCGGCGACCGCCGGGCGCACGCGCGTCTCGATCAACTCCTTGATCGTGGCGACCGTCTCCGCGTCGGTCGAGTCATAGAACTCGCCGCTGGACTGCGCCGGCGCCGCGCCTTCGGTCAGGAGCGGCGCGCCGGAGGCGAAATGCTCCATGATCGTGCCCAGAATGGCGGGCTTCAGATGCGGCCATTCGGCGCCGTTCTTCGTCACTGAGACGAAATCCGCGCCATACATCACGGCCTCGACGCCGTCGATGGAGAGCAGCGCCTCGGCGAGCGGCGCATGGGCGGCGTCGCCGCGCGAGCGGAATTCCATCGCGCCCTGGCCCAGCACGTCCTGGCCGGGCAGAAACTTGAGCGTTGCGGGATTAGGGGTGGCTTCAGTCTGGATGAACATCGGGAGACTCCTACGTCCGGTTCAAGGCCGGCGGAAGTGCGCGAATATCACAAATTGAGCGCTCTGTGACATCTCGACAGTACTACTTAAGCGCTTCGCCGCAGTCTTGCGAGGCTCTTCGCCGCGCGCGCCACCGCTTGAGCGCAACCCCCGCCCACACCGCCTCGACCAGGCCGAAGGGCCAAGCGCCTTGAAGGAATCCATAGACTGACCCCAAGGCGCAGGCGACCGCGAATCCCAGCACGAACCAATGGCTGCGTTCCTCCATTGAATAAGTGAGCAGCATGGCGCTTACGGCGAAGAGCCCGAACCAGGTCAGCGCATCCATTGACCCATCTCTTTGGACCTCGTCTTGCATTTGCCATGCCCAAGAGAATCTCGCAGTGTCCCCCGATGGATGAAACCTCGCTGCTCGACGCCAACGCCGCTTATTATCAGGCCTTCGCCGCACGTGACCTCGGCGCTTTGAATGATCTTTGGGCGGAGGAGGGCTGTTCCTGCGTTCACCCAGGATGGCCGGCGCTCGTCGGGCGCATGCCGGTGCTCGCCTCCTACCGCGATATTTTTCGTAACCCGGCGCAGGAAGCGGTCACGACGCGAGATCCACAGACGCTCATCGAGGGCGCGGACGGGCGGGTCTTTTGCATCGAGGAGGTCGGCGGCGGCCTGCTGCTCGCGACCAACTGGTTTCGCTGGAGCGGGGAGCGCTGGCGGCTGGTGCACCATCAGGCGAGCCCGCTCGCCCCGCCGCCCACGCGGCGGGAAGGCAAGCGGTCGCTTCACTAGGACGGTCGCGCGTCACAGGGGACGCGGCTCAGGAGTCCGCGCCTTCCGCCTGCTTCTTCCGGCTCTCCTTCTTCGGCTCACGCCGTGGGCCTTCCACGAGCCGCACGACGAGGCCCCAGAGCGTCCGCACGTCCTGCTCAGTGAGGCCCATGCGGTGGAACATGTTGCGCAGGTTGCGCGACATCACGGGCTTTTTCGTGAGCGGACGGAAGAAGCCGCGCTTGTCGAGTTCGCCTTCGAGAAAATCGAAAAAGGCGAGCGTCATCTCGCGCGTCGCCGGCGGCGAGCGTTCTTCGATCTCGAAGGGAATGGCGTCGCCATGCGCGGCGCGAAACCATTCATAGCCGGTGAGCAGCACCGCCTGCGCGAGATTGAGCGAGGCGTAGGCGGGATTGACCGGAAAGGTGAGGATGGCGTCGGCGAGCGCGACGTCGTCATTGTCGAGGCCGGTGCGCTCGGGGCCAAACAGCACGCCATGCTTTTCGCCGGCCGTCATGCGCGCCGCCGTGCCCGGCATGGCCTGGGCCGGCGTCAGCACCGGCTTCATCTGGCCGCGTCCGCGCGCTGTCGCGGCGTAAACGAAGGAGAGATCCTCGATCGCATCGCGGACGCTCTCGTAGAGTTTCGCGCTTTCGAGGAGATGCACGGCGCCGGCGGCCGCCGCATAGGCGCCCTTGCGATAGGCGCCGGTGCGCGGCCAGCCTTCGCGCGGCGAGACGAGGCGCAAATCGGAGAGGCCGAAGTTGGCCATGGCGCGTGCGCACATGCCGATGTTGACGGCGAGCTGCGGACGCACGAGCACAATCGCCGGCCCCCCGGAAAGGGCCGTCTTGCTGCGATCCGTTCCGGCCCCGACCACTTCGCCTCCTCGCCCCGAGCGGCGGCAAATTAGGGCGGAAAGCGCGCGGGGGGAAGGGCGCTTCGGCGCTTAGAGAAAGGCCTCCCAATTGCTACCCAAAGCCTCTAGCCGACGCTATAAGGCGCGCGGCATAGGAGGAGCCGGCGCATGCGGAAGATCAAGGTTGCAAGCCCTGTCGTCGAACTCGACGGCGACGAAATGACCCGCATCATCTGGGCCGCCATCAAAGAAAAATTCATTCGGCCCTATCTCGACGTCGATCTCCTTTATTACGATCTCTCGATTCAAAATCGCGACGCCACCAATGATCAGGTGACGATCGACGCGGCTTACGCCATCAAAAAGCATGGCGTCGGCGTGAAATGCGCGACGATCACGCCCGATGAAGCGCGGGTGAAGGAATTCCATCTCAAGGAGATGTGGAAATCGCCGAATGGCACGATCCGCAACATCTTGGGCGGCGTCATCTTTCGCGAGCCGATCATCTGCAGGAACGTGCCGCGATTGGTCCCAGGATGGACGCAGCCGATCATCGTCGGCCGCCACGCCTTTGGCGATCAATATAAGGCCACCGACTTCAAAGTTCCTGGCAAGGGTCGTCTGACGATCAAATTCGAAGGCGTCGACGGCGACGTCATCGAGAAGGAAGTCTTCAACTTCCCCGGCTCCGGCGTCGCGCTGGCGATGTACAATCTTGACGAGTCGATCAGCGAATTCGCGCGCGCCACGTTCAACTACGGGCTCACACGCAGATATCCGGTGTATCTCTCGACCAAGAACACGATCCTCAAGGCCTACGACGGCCGTTTCAAAGATTTGTTCCAGGAGATTTACGACGCCGAGTTCAAATCGAAATTCCAGGCGCTCGGCCTAACTTACGAGCATCGTCTGATCGACGATATGGTCGCTTCGGCGCTCAAATGGTCGGGGGGCTACATCTGGGCGTGCAAGAATTACGACGGCGACGTCCAATCCGACACGGTGGCGCAGGGCTTCGGTTCGCTCGGTCTGATGACGAGCGTGCTCATGACGCCCGACGGCACGACCGTCGAGGCCGAAGCCGCTCACGGCACGGTGACGCGCCATTATCGCGAGCACCAGAAGGGGCATGAGACCTCGACCAACTCGATCGCCTCGATTTTCGCCTGGACGCGCGCGCTCGGGCATCGCGGCAAGCTCGATGGGAACGACGAGCTGATCCGCTTCGCCCGCACGCTCGAGGAAGTGTGCGTCGCGACCGTCGAGTCGGGCTTCATGACCAAGGATCTGGCCCTGCTTGTCGGCTGCAATCAGAAATGGCTGTCGACGACAGGCTTCCTGGACAAGATCGATGAAAATCTGCGCAGAGCCATGGAGTGAGGGCGGCGCGGGGAATGATTGTATGTGGCGCCCGTCGCAGCTATATAGGCGTCGCCTATAGGCCAATTAAGGATTCGCGAGATGGCGGTGGATCTGGAAGAAACGTATAAGCCTTCCGAAGACGAACCCTTCATGTGCGATCGGCAGCGCGAATATTTCCGGCGCAAACTGCTGGCTTGGAAGGAGGACATTCTGCAAGAGAGTCGCGAAACGCTGGCCACTCTGCAGAATGAAAACGAAAACCATCCCGATCTTGCAGATCGCGCATCGTCTGAGACCGATCGCGCCATCGAACTGCGCGCGCGCGACCGGCAGCGCAAGCTCATCGCCAAAATCGACGCGGCGCTGACGCGCCTCGACGACGGCAGTTACGGCTATTGCGAGGAAACTGGGGATCCGATCTCGCTCAAGCGCCTCGACGCGCGTCCAATCGCGACGCTGTCGATCGAGGCGCAGGAGCGTCACGAACGGCGCGAAAAAGTCTATCGAGACGATTAAGTCCGAGACCTTTGGGGAAAAAGTGAGGGCGTCGCCGTTGGCGACGCCCTTTTTCATTCCTTCGGATCCGAGCGGCCGAGCAGTCGCGCCATCTCCGCTTCAAGCGAGTCCAGCGGATCCACGTCGGCCGGAGGCGCCGGCGTCGCGGGCTTTGGCGGCGGTGGGGGCGCGGGCGGAGGCGCTGCAGGCCTGGCGGCGGCCGGCGGCGGCGGCGCTGCGGGCCTTGGCGCCGGCGGCGGTTCTGCCGGCCTCGGAGGAGCCGCGGGCGGCGGAGGCGGCGGCGGCGCGGCGTCTGACGGCGGCGGCTCTTTCGGACGCGGCGCCAGCCGCTGCTGAGCGCGCGCCAGGAAAGGCGGCGTCGGCGAGCGGGGCGGAGCCGGGCGCTGCGGGGCGGCCGGACTCGAAACTCTTGGTCCGGCTGGCGGTTGCGAGGGAGGCGGGGGAGGCGGCGGCGGCGCAGCAGGCTTCGGAGGCGCCGGCGCGAAGAGGTCAGGCGGCAGATTGACGGGGCCCGCCGCGGCGGGTTTCGGCAACGGCGTTTCTAGCTCTCGCGGCGGCGCCGAGGGGCCGGCCGGCCAGTTCGCCGCCGCCGGCGGTCCGGGGCGCTGCTCCGGCCCGCGGCTGACAGCGCCTTCGAGCCGGTTGATCGTCGCTTCGACAAGGATGTCGGTAGGGCCGCCGATCAGGAGCAGATGCTCAACGTTGTCGCGCCGCACAATGACGAGCTGGCGCTCGCGGTCGAGGTCGTAGACATCGACGACGTCCAGCCGGCGCGCGCGATTGCGGCCGCCGGGCGAATGGATGCGGCGTCCGAATAACAGACGGTAAATATAAAGCACGAGCACCGCAGCGACGAGGAACGCAACGAGCGCTCCAAGCGCCGGCAGCAGTTGAGTGAATTTATCGGGCATGAACGGCTAGTCTCTCGTTCGAACGCGCGTGAACCTTGCCAAATTAACAGCTTTCCTGGCAAGCGCCGAAAAAAGGTTAATGATTGGTTAATGTTTGGCTAATCAGCGCCCTTCCTACGTCCGGCGTTGCTATTATTGGCGTTCACGGCCATTGTTTTAGATGATTCTGTAGGCGTCGGCAGACTAATAATCGGCGCGCCGGCGTCAGCATGGCCGTCGCGATCGGCGATATATGACGCGGGTGGTTAAGAAATGAGCGACAGGACCGAAGCGTCCGACTTGGGACGCAACGAGCGGCCCGCCAATGTGGGATTGACGCTCGCCCTCGTCATCGCGTTGGTCGCGGGCGTCGCCGCCTATTACCTGACGCCTTCGGACCTCGCGCCGCGCGTCACCATTCTGGCGCTCGCGGTTTTCGGCGTCGCCGGAATCTTCTTTCTCTTCGCCTATGCGGTCGGATTGATTCACTTCTCCGGCCGAGTCGCGGGCAACGACGTGACGAAGCTCATCGCCGACGCTTCCGGAGAAGGGCTGCTCGTCACCAGAGGCGACGCGCGCATCGTTTACGCCAACGAAGCCTATACGGCGATGTGCGACGCGAAAGACGCTTCCGGCGTTCAGCTGGTCGAGCGGCTGTTCTCAGGGCCGCCCGAGGTCTCCGAGGCGATCTACCGACTGGCCCAGGCGGCGCGCGCCGGCGTTTCGCATAGCGAAGATCTGCGGCTTTCGCCGCCGCTCTCGGGGCAGGGGCCGGTCGGCTGGTACCGGATTCGCGTTCGGCCGCTGCCGACGACGAGCGGGCGATTCTGTCTGTGGGCGGTGGCCGACGTGACCGCCGATCGACAGCGGCAGGAGAACGTCTTCCAGGAGCTGCAGCACGCGATCGACTTTCTCGATCACGCGCCGGCGGGCTTTTTTTCCGCGAGTCCGGACGGCGCCGTCTCTTATATGAACAAAACGCTTGCCGGATGGCTGGGCTACGATCTCACGCAAGTCGGATCTGGCGGCGCGACGCTGTCCTCCATCGTCGCGCATAGCGGCGCGGCGCTTCTCGCCGCCATCTCGGGCGCGCCGGGCGACGTGCGCGTCGAGCAGATCGACCTCGACCTGCGATGCCGCAACGGCAAGTCGCTGCCGGTGAGGCTGCTGCACCAGGTCGCGTTTGGCCAGGACGGCGAAGCCGGCCCTTCGCGCACCTTGGTGCTCAACCGCGCCTCCGGCGAGCAGCCGGAAGAGAATTTGCGCGCGGCAGAGGTGCGTTTCGCGCGCTTCTTCAATTCGACGCCGATGGCGATGGCGACGCTCGACGGCGAGGGCCGCGTGCTGACGTCGAACGCGGCCTTCGCGAAATTGTTGCCCCAAGCGCTGAAGTCGGGCCAGGGACAAGCCGCGGCGCCATGGTCGGTGCTGAGAGGACTGGGCGAACGCGACGGCGCCGCTCTGCGCGCCGCGATCGAAGATGCGATCGAAGGCAAGGGCGAAGTGCGCCCGATCAATGTCGTCTTCGAGGAAGACGCCGCCGGCGCGGCGACCCGTTCGGCGCGCTTCTTCGTCTCTTCCGCCGAGGACGCCGGCAAGAAAGGCGCGATGGTCTATGCGCTCGACACGACCGAGCAGCGCAAGCTGCAGGAGGAGTTCGCGCAGTCGCAGAAGATGAATGCGGTCGGCCAGCTCGCCGGCGGCATCGCGCATGACTTCAACAATATGCTGACGGCGATCATCGGCTATTCGGATCTGCTGCTCTCCAGCCACCGACCGACCGACCCCGCCTTCCGCGATATCCGCCAGATCAAGGAAACGGCCAATCGCGCGGCAGGCCTGACGCGGCAGCTGCTCGCCTTCTCTCGCCGGCAGACGCTGCGCCCGCAAGTCCTGCAGCTCGGCGACGCGCTCTCCGAAGTGCAGAATTTGCTGCGCCGCGTCGTCGGCGAAAAGAACGAACTCGAACTGCGCCTTGGTCGCGATCTCTGGTTCGTGAAGGCCGACATCACCCAGGTCGAACAGGTGATCATCAATCTCGTCGTCAACGCCCGCGACGCCATGCTGGAGTCGGGCGGTCGGGTGCAGATCCGCACGCGCAATGTCGCCGCCGCGGAATGCGCCGCCTTCAACGAAGCGGCTCTGCCGGCGGCGGATTATGTGCTGGTTGAGGTCGAGGACTCGGGCAGCGGCATTCCCGCCGATGTGAAAGAAAAGATCTTCGAACCCTTCTTCACGACGAAGGAGGTCGGCAAAGGCACGGGGCTTGGCCTTTCGACGGTCTTCGGCATTGTCAAGCAGTCGGGCGGCTTCATCTTCGTCGACAGCGAGGTCGGGCGAGGCGCGGTGTTCCGCATTTTCCTGCCGCGCTACGCGCCGGACGAGAAGGAGACGTCGCAGAAGGCGGATACGCCCAAGGTCGCCGCGGACTACACAGGACAGGGCGTTGTTCTCCTCGTCGAAGACGAGGACGCGGTGCGCTCGATCGGCGCACGAGCTTTAAGTTCGCGCGGATTCACGGTGCTCGAAGCGGCCACAGGCATGGAGGCGCTCGAGGTCGTCGAGCGCGTCGACGGCAAGATCGATCTCATCGTCTCCGACGTGGTGATGCCGGAGATGGACGGCCCCGCGATGTTCGCCGAACTGCGCAAGCGCGGCGTCGCGGCGAAGGTGATCTTCGTTTCCGGCTATGCCGAAGAGGCCTTCGCCAAAAACCTTCCCGAGGGCGATTTTGGTTTTCTGGCGAAGCCGTTCTCGATCAAACAGCTGATCGAGACGGTGAAGGCGCATATGCCCTGACGCGGCGCAGACATCGGCTCACAACGCCGGCGCGACGACTCGCACGCGGCGCTTGATTCCGTCGGGTCCGACGATTTCGCGATAGGTTTCCGGCGCCGGGGTCGCGCCGTCCGCGGCGCTGGGCTGCGCCTGGGCCGCCGATTCCGCCGTCGTCGTGGGCTCTGGCGCCGCCGGCGCGGCGCCCTTCGCTTTCCGACCGCGCGCAACGCCGGGCGGCAGCGCGCGCGACAATTGCTCGGCCTGCTCCGCGGTGACGACCTGATCTTTCGCATTGCGCTCGGCGATGAGCCGCTCGGCTTCGGCAAGCGCCTCGGCCCATGATTGGCCAGGCGGCTTGCAGCCGCAGGCAGGATCGTAGGTCTTCTCGAATTTGTGCGCGTTGGGGTGGTCGGAATAAGCCTCGCCGTCGATCGAAAGCGCGGAACTGAGCGCCTTCGACTGCGACGCCGTATAGAGTTTCACTTCGGCGTTGGGACACAGCGCCCGGCACATCGTCGCGAGATCGTCGAGATTGGAGCTGCGCGCCGAATAGCTGATCGGGAAAAAGCCGCCGTCGCAGGCGCGCACGCAGATCGCCATTGGGCCCCCGCGCGGCGTTCCGTCCGAAGGTTCCTGATCCGGGTCTGGACCGACCGGAGCTTCGCGCATTCCAGAGCTGTCGTCGGACATGACGCCGAACAGCTCCTCGAAGAAATTGCGCGGCCGTGCGACGCGCGCCTGCGTCGCCTGAGGATTGCGGCATTCGGCCTCATAACGAGCGGCAAGCGCCTGACGCTGGCCTCCATCGTCGGCGCTTGCCCGTTCGTAGGCGGCGACGGCGCCCGAGAGTTGGTGCAGTTGGGCGTTGATTTGTCCGCACTGGGGCGGCGGCGGATCGCCGAAGAACAGGAATTGGCCCCGGTCGCAGCCCAGCGCGCGACCTCGCGCGGCGACGCGCGCGTATTCGCCGCGCTGCTTGGCCGCCGCGGCCTGGAATCGCCCCGCGCCGCCGCCCGAGCTGGCGCGGGTAATCTGCGCGCGCAGCTCCGTGCAGTAGGATGATTCGCCCGCGGCGGGCGAAACGGCGAAAAGACCGACCGCGACGCCGGCGGCGACCGCCAGCTTCGTCCGCTTCGAGGCGCATTTCGTCAAAAAGAGTTCTATGATCGCGGCCTCATTGAAGTTTTCGCTCTTCATACGCCCGTAAGGAGCCGAGAAACGCTTGCGCGATCGCTTGCACGGTCGCTTGGCGACTGATGCTCCAGCGCGCGTCGCTTGCGACGAATCGCGTCATTTTCACCAATCCAGGCCGCGGAGCAAATGTCGCTCGATTAATCGCGTCCATCATGTCGGCAACAAGGCGCCGGCCGACGCGGTCAACCCTCCCGGCGCGCGTCGAATTTTTTGCCGCGCCCAGGGGTCGAAGCCCTTCCCTTGCCGCAGTGCTTCGCCCATATCGGCAACGGCGTCGCTAGAGCGCGGCGCGCGAAAAAGGAACTGGGTTTTTCGCCTAGAGCGCGCTCTAAGCTTTCGAGATCGATCACGTTGTCCGCCTTTGGGCGATTCCGCCCAAGGGTAGCGTGATCTAGGAGGTTGCCGACATGAAGCGTTCCAAATTGCTGGCTCTGATTTCGACGGCCTTTCTTTGTTTCGGCGCCGCGACGGCCTTGGCGCAGAATGGACCGGATCTCATCTTCCGCAAATCGGTGGATTTCAAGCTTCTCACGCCAAACGACAAGCTCGCGACCTACGGAATCGACGACCCGGTGATCGACGGCGTCGTCTGCTACTATACGGCGCATGAAAAAGGCGGCGTCGCCGGCATGTTCGGCGTGGCGGAGCAGTCGTCGGAGGTTTCGCTCGCCTGCCGGCAATATGCCCCGATCAAATTCAAGGAGAAGTTCGGCCAGGGCGATACGGCGTTCAGCGAGCGGCGTTCGCTTCTGTTCAAGCGCATGCATATCGTTCGCGGCTGCGATGCGAAGCGCAATGTGCTGATCTATATGGTCTATTCCGACAAGCTCGTCGAAGGCTCGCCCGAGAGTTCGACCTCGACCGTCGCCATTCAGCCCTGGGCCGGCCAGAACGAAGTCCCGCAGTGCGGAGAATTTCTGCGCTAGCGCTAATCGCCGCAGGCGACGATCGCCGCATCCGGCTCGCTAGAGGCGCGCGCGGCATGGACGTCGACCGAGGCGGTCACATCGTTGGCGCGGCCGAAGGTTCGCGCCGCGCCATGTCCATGCGCCGCGCACCAGGAGTCGGCGACGATCTTGCCGCAATCGGCCTTCCGCGTGAGGCATTCCGTCAGGCCGTAGCCCTCCTGATCAGAGATCACATAGGCCGCGCTCGCGCGCGACTCGGCCCGTGCGTCGCAGGCGTAGCCGGCGCCCAACAGCGCGCCCGCGAGCAGCAGCGCAAGCGCGCGCCGCGCGATTGGCGGCTCATATTTCCACATAATGAACGAGTCCCAAATGACCGAGACGGCCCCCGTCAGAGCTAGCGCATAGCGGTAAAACCCGAGTTAAACCGCCGCGGCTCAAATAGGCGTCGCGCTTGACGCGGCGGCGGGCTTTGGCGCATGGTCGCCGCCATGACGCTTCGGCTCACCATTTGTCGGAAGACCATTATCAGCTAGCGATCACGCTGGCCGGAGCCGTCACGTCTCTCAAACCGACATGAAGCGACGCCCCGGCCGGCGGCCTTGCGGGGAAATTCATGTCGACGCCTGCGCTGAAAATTTACAATACGCTGACCCGGACGAAGGAGGAATTCCGTCCGATCGATCCCGCGCATGTGCGCATGTATGTCTGCGGGCCGACGGTCTACGACTACGCCCATATCGGCAACGCCAGGCCGCTCATCGTTTTCGACGTGCTGTTTCGTCTGCTGCGCCATCTCTACGGCGCCGAGCATGTCGCTTACGTCCGCAACATCACCGACGTCGACGACAAGATCAACGCGCGGGCGTTCGAGCGCGGAATCTCCATTCGCGAACTCACCGACGAAACCAACAAGGTCTTCCAGCAGGACGTGAAGGCGCTCGGCTGTCTTGAGCCGACCGTGCAGCCGCGCGCGACCGAGCATATCGCGCAGATGGTCGCGATCATCGAGCGGTTGATCGCCTCTGGCCATGCCTATGCGGCCGATGGCCATGTGCTCTTCGACGTGCCGTCCATGCAAAATTATGGGCGCCTGTCGCGGCGCTCGCTCGATGAAATGATCGCCGGCGCGCGCGTCGACGTCGCGCCTTATAAGCGCGGCGACATGGATTTTGTGCTGTGGAAGCCGTCAAAGGAGAACGAACCCGGCTGGGATAGCCCGTGGGGAAGGGGGCGTCCCGGCTGGCATATCGAATGTTCGGCGATGTCCTGGGCGCATCTTGGCGAAACCTTCGACATTCACGGCGGCGGCATCGACCTCGTCTTTCCGCATCACGAAAACGAAATCGCGCAAAGCTGCTGCGCTTTTGGGCGTGACGTGATGGCGAATTATTGGATGCATAACGGCTTCCTGCAGGTCGAGGGCGAGAAAATGTCCAAGAGCCTGGGGAATTTCGTGACGATCCACGAGTTGTTGCACACGGAGAAGTTCGGTGGACGGAAATGGCCTGGCGAAGTGCTGCGCCTCGCGATGCTGCGCACGCATTACCGCCAGCCGATCGACTGGACCGTGAAGGCGCTGGAGGAGGCGGAGAAAACTCTCGACCGTTGGTATGACGCGGTCGGCGACGCCGAGTGGGAAGATGCGCCTAATAATAAGGTTGTCGGCGCGCTCTGCGACGATCTCAATACTCATTCTGCGCTCGAGGAGCTCCATCAACTCGCGTTCGCTGAGTCATCAGCATGGCGTGCCGGTTCAGGCGTCCGGCCGCTTATGCCGCTGAGAGCAAGCGCTCGGCTGCTTGGATTGCTGCAAATGACAAAGTCTGAGTGGGAGCAGCTTCGCGGCGTCCCAAGCATCGATGAAGCTGAGATACAAGCTTATATCTCTGCGCGTGGTCTCGCCCGCGCTTCAAAAAACTGGGCCGAGTCCGACCGCATCCGCGACGAACTCGCCGCGATGGGCATCGCGCTCAAGGACAATAAGGACGGCGCGACGACCTGGGAGGTGAAGCGGTGAGCGCGCCTCTCTCAAAAAAAGGCGTGCAACCCTCTCCCCTGGGGAGAGGGTGGCCGCGGAGCGGCCGGGAGAGGGGTTGCGGCGCGGGCCGTTTGCGCGCGCCTTTGTGCCCAGGATCGTTGCCCCTCACCCCGGTCCTTCGGACCGACCCTCTCCCCATGGGAGAGGGTGGGGCTGCGCGTAACCCGCGTCGCCGGGCAAGCCCTTCTCTTTCAAAAAAGGGCGGGCGCCCCTCTCCCCTCGGGAGAGGGTGGCCGCGGAGCGGCCGGGAGAGGGGTTGCGGCGCTGCTCGTTTGCGCGCGCCTTTGCGCCCCGGATCGTTGCCCCTCACCCCGGACCTCCGGTCCGACCCTCTCCCGATGGGAGAGGGCGCCACAAACCATAATTCAGTCGAGGCGGGGCAGGGGCGTTCGCGGCGTGCGTGCCCGTGCGATGTCGGCGGCGCGCAAAATCTCCTGAAGCACCCAATCCAGTCGCTCCTTCACCTCATCGTTGGTGAAGCGCAATTCCATATAACCGTGACTTTCGATCGCAGCGCGGCGCGCGGCGTCAGAAAGCGGTTGATCCGCATGATGCCTGCCGTCAAGTTCGATGGTGAGTCCGAGGCTGTAGCAGCAGAAGTCTGCGATATATCCCGCAATCGGAGCTTGACGGCGAAACTTGAGCCCATGGAAACGCGAGGCGCGCAGTTCGCGCCAGAGAATTTCCTCGGGACCCGTGCTCTCGCGCCGCAGTCTGCGAGCGATGGAAATGTTCTTGCCCGCCATTTATCGATCAAATCGCAAAATTCGATAGCGGGAAACCCCTCTCCCGGCCGCTCCGCGGCCACCCTCTCCCATCGGGAGAGGGCTCGTTCCGCGAGGTCGCGATATGTCCAATGATGACTGGAAGAAGACGCTTCCCTTCAAGCGCCACTGGGCGCTCTATCTCGCGTTCAAGCTGATCGTGCTGGCGCTCGCCGCCTACATCGCCTGGCATCTGCTGCGCGCGTTCGAGATCGTGTGATGGCGCGCGGCGCTCAAACGCCCGGTCTGCGGCCGTTTCTCCCCGCAGACGCGGCGACGCTCGCGGCGCTCTTTCGCGCCAGCGTCGAGGCGCTTGCAGCCGATGACTATGACGATGCGCAGCGCGAAGCCTGGGCGTCCGCGGCTGACGACGAAGCGGCCTTCGCGTCGCGCCTCGCGGACGCGCTGAGCATCGTCGCGCTTGTCGACGGGGACATCGCCGGCTTCGCCTCGCTGCGCGACAATAAGATGTTCGACATGCTCTATGTGCGACCCGACATGGCGCGCAAGGGCGTCGGGTCGGCGCTGGCGGAGGCAATTGAAAAACTCGCCGCCGCGCGCGGAACGACAATGCTGACGGTCGAGGCCTCCGACGCGGCGCAGGACTTTTTCGCCGCGCGCGGCTATGTGGCCACGACGCGCAATATGAAAACAATCGCCGGGCAATGGCTCGGCAATACGACGATGACCAAGGAGCTGGCGGCGCCCGCCGCCGGGAGAGCGCATTGATGGCCGAAGAACGAGCCAAGGAGCGGGTCAAGGAACGGCTGACGCTATACGACACGACGCTGCGCGACGGCGCGCAGACGACGGGCGTCGATTTCTCGCTCGACGACAAGCGTCAGATCGCCGCCATGCTGGATGAACTCGGAATCGACTATGTCGAAGGCGGATATCCCGGCGCCAATCCGCTCGACACGGAGTTTTTTGCGCAGCGACCGAAACTGCGCGCGCGCTTTGCCGCCTTCGGCATGACGCGGCGTCAGGGCCGCTCGGTCGAGAATGATCCGGGCGTCGCGGCGCTTCTCGACAGCAGCGCCGACGTCGTCACCTTCGTCGCCAAGAGCTGGGACTTTCAGGTTCGCGTCGCCTTACGTTCCACGGAAGAAGACAATCTTGACAGCGTTACGCAATCCGTAAGAGCCGCCGTCTCGCGCGGCAAGGAGGTCGCGGTCGATTGCGAGCATTTCTTCGACGGCTTCAAGGCGAACCCCGACTATGCGCTCGCCTGCGCCAAGGCCGCCTATGACGCGGGCGCGCGCTGGATCGTGCTCTGCGACACCAATGGCGGCACGCTGCCGCATGAGGTCGAGCGCATCGTCGCGGAGGTGGTCAAGCAGATTCCAGGAGACCGCGTCGGCGTGCATTGCCACGATGACACGGGGCAGGCGGTGGCGAATTCGCTTGCCGCCGTGCGCGCCGGCGCGCGGCAGATTCAAGGCGCGCTCAACGGTCTCGGCGAGCGCTGCGGCAACGCCAATCTCACCACGATCATTCCGACGCTATTGCTGAAGCGCGAATTTTCCGAGCGCTTCGAGATCGGCGTGACGCAGGAGAAGCTGACGCATCTGACGCGGGTCAGCCACGCGCTCGATGAGCTTCTCAATCGCGCGCCGAACCGCCACGCGCCCTATGTCGGCGCCAGCGCCTTTGCGACGAAAGCCGGCATTCACGCCTCGGCGGTGCTGACCGATCCGCGCACGTACGAACATGTCACGCCGGAATCGGTCGGCAATGTGCGGCGCGTGCTCGTATCGGATCAGGCGGGACGCTCGAACATCGCGGCCGAGCTTGGCCGATTGGGCGTGGTCCTCGATAAGGACGATCCGCGTCTGGCGCGGCTGCTCGACGAGGTGAAAGAGAAGGAAGCGCAAGGCTACGCCTATGAGGGCGCCGACGCCTCGTTCTTTCTTCTCGCCAAGCGCGTGCTCGGCGAGGCGCCGCATTTCTTCGATATCGAACGCTACAGCGTCGCGGTCGATCGACGCTTCGCCCGGAATGGCGGCTTCGAGGACCAGGGCGCGGAGGCGATCGTCAAGATCAATGTGGATGGCGAGAGCCGCATTTCCGCCGCCGAAGGCAACGGCCCCGTCAACGCCCTCGATCTCGCGCTGCGCAAGGATCTCGGCGCCTATCAGCGCTTCATCGAGGACGTTCGGCTCGTCGACTATCGCGTTCGCGTGTTCCAGGGCGGCACCGACGCGGTGACGCGCGTTCTCGTCGAATGCGCCGACGGCGAGGGCGAGCGATGGTCCACCGTCGGCGTCTCGGCCAATGTCATCGACGCGTCCTTCGAGGCGCTCGTCGACGCGATCAACTACAAGCTGCTGGTGTCAGTCGAGCGCGAAAAAACCAATTCGCAATACCTCAAAGATCCTAATCGGGGAATATTTTGATCGAAAATCGCCAGGTCATTTTCGTCTGAACCTCTCGCGGGTCATTCCCGACGCGCGCAACGCGCGCGATCGGGAATCCAGAGCAAGACCAGCGTTCTTGGATTGGCTCTGGATTCCCGGTCAGGCCTTCGGCCTGCCGGGAATGACAAGGTCAGCGAACGGATCAACCGGAATCGTATTAGAGTCGTTCGGTGATCGCCGTCTCGCTGACGTCAGGCGAATGGCGGACCGCCGCGAAAATCATCGGCAGAATGTCTTCGACGCGTTCGGCCACGAGATAGCGCACATTATCGACTTCGCCGAAGAACTCCTCGTTCCGCATATGAGCGAATAGCGACAGCAGGGGACGCCAGAAGCCGCCGATGTCGGCGATGACCAGAGGCTTGGTGTGACGGCCGAGCTGGATCCAGGTCAGTTGCTCGGTCAGCTCCTCCAAAGTGCCGACGCCTCCAGGCAGCGCGATGAAGGCGTCGGATCGTTCGAACATCAGGCGCTTGCGCGTGTGCATGTCGTCGACGACGACGAGCTCCGTCGCGCCCGTAAAGGGAATCTCCCGTCGGTCCAGGAACTCGGGAATGATTCCAGTGACAATGCCCCCGGCGGCGACCGTGGCCTTCGCCAGAACGCCCATTAGGCCGATCGCCCCGCCGCCATAAACGAGTCCGACCCCGGCGCGGGCAAGGGTGATGCCCAACGCGCGCGCCGCCGCCGTATGGCGTGGATCGGCGCCGATCGAGGAGCCGCAATAGACGCAAACATTCTTTATTTCTCGCATGTCCATTCTCATGCGTCGTTCGACGACGCCTCGCCCGGGGTGCGCATTGCTTCTAAACGTCATATATGACGCCAAGCCGGCAATGACGCCAAAGGCCGCGACGACGGCCCCATTCATTCGGAGACATATGATTAGACCCGATCAAGGCGAATCGAGCGATCCCCACGCGCTCGATCCGGACGACGCCGCGCCTCCGCCCGTTCCTGCGCAACAATTGTCGGAATCCTCTCTTTTCAAGACGATACGGCATTTGTGGCCCTACATTTGGCCGCGTGGGCGCCGCGATCTCGAGCTTCGAGTCGCCGCGGTGTTTGCGCTGCTCGTCGTCAGCAAGCTGTTCAACGCCGCGACGCCATACGCGTTCAAATGGGCGACGGACGCGCTCGCCGAGGGCGGCGCCGGCGCCTGGGGAAAGGTGGCGGCCGCCGCGATCTATTTCACGCTGTTGATGGGCGCGATGCGCATCGTCACCGTCGTGCTGATGCAACTGCGCGACGGCGTCTTCGCGGCGGTGGCGATGCACGCCGTGCGTCGGCTGGCGACCGATCTCTTCGTGCATATGCATGAGCTGTCGCTGCGGTTCCACATCGGCCGAAAGACCGGCGGGCTCACGCGCGTGCTTGAGCGCGGGCGCAACGGCATCGAGACGCTGTCGCGCCTCATCATGTCGACGGGCGCCCCGACAGTGCTGGAGATGGCGCTGGTCCTCGGCATTTTTCTTTATCAGTTCGGCTGGCGTTACGGGCTCGTCCTGGTCGCGACTCTCGCCGGATATTTTCTCTATACGACGCTCGCGACAAACTGGCGGATCGCCATTCGGCGCAAGATGAACGACAGCGACACCGACGCCAATCAGAAGGCGATCGACAGTCTGCTGAACTATGAAACGGTCAAATATTTCGGCGCGGAAAGACGTGAGGCCGAGCGTTACGACAAATCGATGATCCGCTACGAGCAGGCGAGCACGCAGTCCTATGTCTCGCTTGCGGTGCTCAACGCCGGCCAGACGGTGATCTTTATCATCGGACTCACCACCATGATGGTGATGTGCGTCTATGGCATCGAGGCGGGCCGCAATACGGTGGGCGATTTCGTCCTGATCAACCTGATGATGGGGCAGCTGGCGCAGCCCTTGAATTTCATGGGCACCTTCTATCGCGAGGTGCGGCAGGCGATCATCGACATCGAAACCATGTTCTCGATCCTGGCGCAGAGCCCGGAGATCTTGGACAAGCCCGGCGCGATCCCGCTCGTCGTGCGCGAAGGGCGGATCGTTTTCGACAATGTCTCGTTCCACTACGAGCCGAACCGGCCGATCCTCAAGGGCGTGAGCTTTGAAGCCGAGCCCGGACAAACGGTCGCGATCGTCGGGCCGTCCGGCGCGGGTAAATCGACGATCTCCCGGCTGATGTATCGCTTCTACGAGCCGCAAGGCGGTCGCATCACGATCGACGGGCAGAACATACTGGACGTCACCCAGGAAAGTCTGCGCGCGGCGATCGGCATGGTGCCGCAGGACACCGTGCTGTTCAACGATTCGATCGGCTACAACATTCGCTATGGACGATGGGACGCGAGCGACGAAGAGGTTCGCGAAGCGGCTCGGCTGGCGCAGATCGACCGCTTTATCGAAAGCGTGCCGGAAGCTTATGAGGCGCAGGTCGGCGAGCGCGGGCTGAAGCTTTCCGGCGGCGAGAAGCAGCGCGTGGCGATCGCCCGCACGATTCTCAAAGGTCCGCCGATCCTCATCCTCGACGAAGCGACGTCGGCGCTCGACAGCTTCACCGAGCATGACATTCAGGAGGCGCTGCGGCGCGTCGCCAAGGGCCGCACCACGCTGGTCATCGCGCATCGCTTGTCGACCATCGTCGACGCCGACGAAATCCTGTTTCTCGATCACGGCCGCATTGTCGAGCGCGGCACGCATAAGGCGCTGCTGGCGCTTGGCGGCCATTACGCCGGCATGTGGAACCGCCAGCGCGAGGCCGCGGAGGCGCGCGCGAAATTGCTGGAGGCGGAGCGAGAGGAGTTGGAGGAGGCGGAGTAGCCGCTCAGCGCTTCGACAATCGCCTGAGATTGCGATCGACCCGCTTGGCGTAAACCGCAAGGGCGCGGTCGGCGGCGCGATGCGGCTGGCCGGCGACGACGCTCATCGCCGCCTCTAAGCTGGCCTCGGCCGCGGCTTTGATCTTTTCATCGATCATCAGCTTGCTCTCGCGTCTGCCGCGTGCGCCGCCCGTGGCGATCTTCATCAGCCGCAAGGCGATCACCTGATTGGCCACGAAGCCCATCTTGAGCGTGTCGGAGAAGAGCTTGTTCATTCTCGATCGACCTTGGCGCATCGCCGCCTCCCTGTCAGGCAAATAGCGCGGCCGAGGCGTTGTCCTACATCGCACGCTGCCGTCCTTCGATCGACGGAGCGCGTTTGAGTCACCCCCTCCCCACCCCTCCCCCGCTTCGCGGGAGAGGGAGCAGGCTCGGCGCTTCATCGGGATTTCGCTAACGCCGATCGCTAGCGTCCCCTCTCCCATCCGAAGTCGGCTATTGCCGACTTCGGCATAGATGCGCAAACCGGGAGCACCCGGTTTGCGCAGCGGGGGAGGGACAGGGAGGGGGCGTAGAGCCATCCCGCTTCCATCCCGCTTCCGGCTCCCCCATATTGCCGCCATGGCGTCTCCCCCTAAAAAGCCCAGAGATCCTGCGCGGCCGACGCGCGCCAAGGCGGCGAAGCCGGAGGTCGCGCCGCTCGCGCCGCATCTCGTGCAGCTCCTCAATCCGGCGCTCGCGCCCGGGTTCGGCGAGGCGCCGCAGGCCGCCTATGACGCCTCTTCGATCCACGGCCTCGACGAGGAGGACATCGAAAAATACGGGCTGGGCGAGGGCTTTCACGCGGGCGGCGCGACTTCAGGAAGCGCCGCTCAAAACATTGGCGGCGTCGAGGCTACGGCCGACAGTCTTGCGCAATTGCTGCGCCTTGGCGACCCGAACATTCGCGATCAAAAGCCCTGGACGCCGCATCGGCCCGAGCGGCCGGCGAAGTCCGAAGGCGGCGTGAGGTTCGACCTTGTCTCCGAATACACGCCGAAGGGCGATCAGCCGGCGGCGATCGAGGAACTGGTCAAGGGCATCGCGGCGCAGGAACGCGATCAGGTGCTGCTCGGCGTCACCGGGTCGGGCAAGACCTTCACCATGGCGAGCGTGATCGAACGCGTGCAGCGGCCGGCGCTCATTCTGGCGCCGAACAAGACGCTTGCGGCGCAGCTTTACGGCGAGTTCAAGAGCTTCTTTCCCAATAACGCCGTCGAGTATTTCGTCTCCTATTACGACTACTACCAACCCGAAGCCTATGTGCCGCGCTCGGACACCTATATCGAGAAAGAATCCTCGGTGAACGAGCAGATCGATCGCATGCGTCACGCAGCGACGCGCGCGCTGCTTGAGCGCGACGACGTCATCATCGTCGCGTCGGTCTCCTGCATCTACGGCATCGGGTCGGTCGAAACCTATACGGCGATGACCTTCTCGGTGACTCTCGGCGAGAAGCTGGAGCAGCGGCAGCTCGTCACCGATCTCGTCGCGCTGCACTACCGCCGCATCGGCGCTGATTTCACTCGCGGAACCTTCCGCGTGCGCGGCGACACCGTCGATATCTTCCCGGCCCACTATGAGGACCGCGCCTGGCGCATCAGCTTCTTTGGCGATGAGGTGGAGTCGATCTCTGAATTCGATCCTTTGACCGGCAAGAAGACCGTCGACCTCGAATTCGTCAAAGTCTACGCCAACTCGCATTATGTGACGCCGAGGCCGACGCTGCTGCAGTCGATCAAGGCGATCAAGGAAGAATTGCGCGCGCGGCTCGACGAATTGCATCGTTCCGGGCGTCTGGTGGAAGCTCAGCGGCTCGAGCAGCGCACCCGCTTCGATCTCGAGATGATGGAGGCGACCGGCTCATGCGCCGGCGTCGAAAATTATTCGCGCTATCTCACCGGCCGCAGGCCGGGCGAACCGCCGCCGACGCTGTTCGAATATCTCCCGGACAATGCGCTGGTCTTCGCCGACGAGAGTCACGTCAGCATTCCGCAAATCGGCGCGATGTACAAGGGCGACTTCCGCCGCAAGGCGACGCTCGCGGAATATGGATTCCGTCTGCCGTCCTGCATGGACAATCGCCCGCTGCGCTTCGAGGAATGGGACGCCATGCGGCCGCAGACCGTTTCGGTCTCGGCGACGCCCGGAAACTGGGAGCTCAATCAGACGGGCGGCGTTTTCGTCGAACAGGTGATTCGCCCGACGGGATTGATCGACCCGCGCGTCGAGGTGCGCCCGGCGCGCGCTCAGGTCGACGACCTTCTCGACGAAGCGCGCGCCACCGCGCAGATCGGCTATCGCTCGCTCGTCACCGTGCTCACCAAGCGCATGGCGGAAGATCTGACCGAATATCTGCACGAGAACGGCGTGCGCGTGCGCTACATGCATTCCGACATCGACACGATCGAGCGCATCGAGATCATCCGCGATCTGCGGCTCGGCGCCTTCGACGTGCTCGTCGGCATCAATCTGCTGCGCGAGGGTCTGGACATCCCCGAATGCGGCCTCGTCGCCATTCTCGACGCCGACAAGGAAGGCTTTCTGCGCTCCGAAACGTCGCTCGTGCAGACGATCGGCCGCGCGGCGCGCAATATCGACGGCCGCGTGATTCTATACGCCGATCAGATCACCGGCTCGATGAAGCGCGCGATGGACGAGACCGACCGTCGCCGCGCCAAGCAGGAAGCCTACAATCGCGAGAACAACATCACGCCGGCGTCGATCAAGCGCGGCATTGCGGACATTCTCGGCTCGGTCGCCGAGCAGGATCATGTGACGGTCGACACCGGCTACGACATCGCGCCGGGGCATAATCTCGCGGCCACGATCGCCGATCTCGAAAAGCGCATGAAGGCGGCGGCGGCGGATCTCGCCTTCGAGGAGGCGGCGCGCATGCGCGATGAAATCCAGCGATTGCAGCGCGCCGAATTGCTCGCCGAGGCGAGTCCGCAATTTCGCGCCTCCTTTGGAAGGGGAGGGCGAGGCGCCATACGTCGTGACGAAGCGGAAAAGCTAGCCACCCGCGCGCATAAGCCGACAGACGCCGACATGGGGCCGCATAATTTCGGCGGGGGCGAAGCGCGGCCTCTGGGTCGGCCCACGCCGCCGCCGCGCGTCTCGCCACGTTCTTCGGGCGGCAAGCCTGGCACGCGCACGGTGAAGGGCAAGCCGAAGTTGTGACTGGCCTTAGCAATTTGGGTAGAGTTTTATGCTGTGTATTATCAGTTAATAGTAACTACTATATGGTTAATCATTTAATTCGCATAAGCGTGTTCTAAATTGAGGATAGTAAACCGGGTGGGTACCCAGCTCGCAGCCACCATTTTGGTGGCGATATCTAATTTTTTCCTCTTCTAGATTCCTTCGCGCTTGCCATCTTTGCTGCTCCGCAATAACTGGATCTTGTGGCTGAGAAGGTGGAGGGCATGCTACGTTGACATTGCTGCCAACTATCCCATTGATGATGGGGCTGCAACCGCCGTGCGTGCTATACTGCTGCGCAACTACATTCTGGCAGGCAAAATTTAAGACGAATGCCCCGACAATGGCAAATATTTTATTTGGCTTTGGCGCTTTCATCTTTGTCTCCTACTAAATTAAATTCAACTTTGCTTCCAATCACATTGGAGAGAATCGGACTGTGATTTCCATAAGTGACTTGTTTTGAATTTGGGGAACCGCCATTAAAGATCCAGCCTGAAACAATGGCGGCTATCACTGCAATAATTGTTGCGCCGATCATTTTCTGAGAAAAAGGAACTTTCTGCATCGCAACCCCTAACGCCGCCATTGTAGCAGCCATAACTTGAACAAAAGTACGCTCGCTTCGTCCCTTGTTCAAGGTGGGATTGATCGGGGAGTGAAAGAAGCTACGAGTTTCTTCAGTCGATTTATGGCGAGCAATCGACCCGGCTTCGCCGCCACCTCTCCCGAAAACGGGAGAAGGGAAGCGAAACGCCCAGTCGAGATATTTACTTGCGCGCCAGATTTCCGGTAGCTCTTCCGGAAAAAGGTCCAGGATGCCGAAGCCGCAAAAATCCAGCGTCCAACTTTATCGACGGCGGATGAAGCGAAAGGGCCTCGTCCGTGTCGAGGTGCAGGCGCGCAAGGAGGATGTCGCGCTTGTTCGCGGCGTCGCCGCCGCGCTCGCCGATCCCCTCCGCGAAGCGGAAGTTCGCGCCGTTCTGCGCGAGGTCGTGCCTTCCCCAGCTCAGGGATCGCTTAAGGCGCTTCTCGCTGCCGCGCCGCTGGTAGGCGTCGATCTCGAACGCGCGCGCGACTTTGGCCGCGCCGTCGAATTGTGAGAGCTTTGGTCGTCCCCAACTCCCTGGTTCACAAATCCTTCGTTCTCGACTAGGGTCCGCGCCGAGTCCGCTCCCCGGCCGGGGCAGCGGGTTTTTCGCTTTTCACGCGCTATCTAAGCCGCGCGGCAAAACTCGCGGCGGAGAGCGCCTCACAAGGAACCACATGGCCAAGGAAGAACTGCTCGAATTTCCCGGCGTCGTCACCGAACTGCTGCCGAGCGCGATGTTTCGCGTCAAGCTCGAAAACGACCACGAAATCATCGCCCATACCGCCGGCAAGATGCGCAAGAACCGCATCCGCGTATTGACCGGCGATAAGGTGCTTGTCGAGATGACCCCTTATGATTTGACCAAAGGGCGTATAACATATCGTTTCCGGTAATTTTCTTTTGGCGGAGCGACATTCTTGACAGCCAATCCTCCAATCGCCCGTCCCAAGCTCGTTCTCGCATCAGCTTCGCCCCGGCGCTTGGCGCTGTTGCAGCAGGCCGGGCTCGACGCCGACGCCCTGTTGCCAGCCGATATCGATGAGACGCCGCACCGCGGGGAATCGCCGCGCGCCTACGCCACCCGAATCGCCAGCGAGAAGGCGGCTGCCGCCGCAAAACTGAGGGCGACGCAGCCCGAGCTGAAGGAATCCTTCCTCATCGCCGCCGACACGGTCGTGTCCGTCGGCCGACGGATCCTGCCGAAGGCCGAGACGCGGGAAGAGGCCGAGGAGTGCCTGCGGCTGCTCTCGGGACGCCAGCACCGGGTCTATTCGGCGGTGAGCCTGATCACGCCGCGCGGTCATGAGCGCAGGCGCCTCGTCGAGGCGCGGCTGCGGTTCAAGCGCCTCGGCTCCACCGAGATCGAGGCCTATCTTTCGACCGGCGAGTGGCGCGGCAAGGCGGGCGGCTACGCCATTCAGGGACGCGCTGGCGTGTTTGTGGTGAAGATCGTCGGATCCTACACGGCGGTCGTCGGCCTGCCGCTGCATGAGACGGTGTCGCTCCTCGCAGGCGAGGGATATCCGGTGCTCGCGCCGTGGTTCGCGATGGCGTGACGCCGAGCTAAGCCCCGAGATAGCGTCGCGAGAATCGCGCGCCGAGCCGCGTGAGAATCTCATAGCCGATGGTGCCGGCGCGCGCCGCCGCTTCCTCGATGCAAATGCCGTCGCCCAGCAGCTCGACCCATTCGCCGCGCTGCGCGGCCTCTCGCGGCGCCTCGGAAACGTCCAGCACGACATAGTCCATCGACACGCGGCCGATGAAGGGGCAGCGGACTCCGCCGACGAGCGCTTCGCCGGCCGGCTTTTCAGCGCAAGAGGTGGCGCCGACCGGCACGCCGTCCGCATAGCCGACGCCGATCGTGGCGATGCGCGTGCGCCTTCGCGCCGACCAAAGCGCGTCATAGCCGACGCAGTCGCCGGGTTCGATCTCGCGCGTTGAAAGAATGCGCGCGCTGAGCCGCGCGACGGAACGCACCGGGCATTCGGCATAGGGCGTGGGGTTGCCGCCAAACAGCGCGTAACCGGGACGAACGAGATCGAAATGCGGGCGCTGCGGCAGGAACACGGCCGAGGAGTTCGCCATAGACGCCGGAATCTCGGCGAAGCGCGCCCGGGCGTCGAGGAACGCCTCGATCTGCCGGGCGTTGCAGGGGGCGTCGCGCATTTGCGAGCTGACGAAATGGCTCATCACCAGGGTGGGGGCAATGTGGCGCGCGCGTTCCGCCGCCTGCGCCGCCTCGCTGATCGGAATTCCGAAGCGATTCATCCCCGTGTCGAAATGGATCGCGGCTTTGGGCTTGCGCCCAGTCGCCGCCCATTCGTCGATTTCGCCGAGCGAGCCCAGCGCCGGTATAAGATCGGCGGCGACGAGGCGCGGGGCCGCGCCAGGCACGACCCCGTCCAGCACATAGATGGTCGCGTCGTTGGCGACGGCCCGGGCCGCTTCGCCTTCAACGACATTGGCGACGAAAAAGGTTCGGCAGCCGGCCGAGAGCAGCGCGCGCATCGCGGGCGCGAGTCCCAAGCCATAAGCGTCGGCCTTCACCACCGCGCCGCATTCCGCTCCGCCGGCCAGCCGAGCCATCGTGCGCCAATTGTCGGCGAGCGCGGCGAGGTCAACGATCAGGACGCCGGTCTCCGCCGGATCCGAAGGCTCGGTCCGGGGCCGAAGGCGCGCAGCGGGTTCGTTGATTCCCATCTCAACGCCATTTTAGGCCGCAAAAGGCGGCGTCCAGATGGCGATCGCATTCTACTCTGAATTTGGCAAAAGACATTCGAATTTCGCGCGCACCTCGGGAGGCAGGCGGCGCGCACGGCCGGCTTCGACGCACACGATCCTGACCTTGGCGCGGACAAGTAGTTCCGCCTGCCGCAAAACCCGCTGCTCGAGCGTGAGCGAGGCGCCGCCGAGCTCAAGAGTGTCGGTTTCGACGGTCAGCAGGTCGTCCATTGTCGCGGGCTTTTGAAAGTCGACGTCCATCGACCGGACGACGAAAAAAATCGGCGCGCCTGCGGCGCCCGCCAGCAGCGCGCGCTGATCAAGCCCCAGCGCGCGCAACATCTCCGTGCGCGCCCGCTCCATGAAGCGTAAATAGGAGGCGTGATAGACGAGGCCGGAAAAATCCGTGTCCTCGTAATAGACGCGAATGGAGAGGGACGGACATGGCGCGATCGTCGTCATTCTGCGTTCGGCGACTGGCTGAGTTGGAGGTGCATAGGAGAGGCGCTATCTGCCTTGAACGCTGCTGTTCTTGATACTGAACGCGATCGTCGCATTTATAGCAATACGCTCTCAGGCGACGAAGGGCGTCGCTCGCGCCACAAGGCGCGCCGCAACCATAACTGAGGAGTTCCTCCATGTCTTTCCAGATCGGCGACACCGCGCCGGATTTCGAAGCCGACACGACGCAAGGACACATCAAATTCCACGACTGGATCGGCGATTCCTGGTGCATCCTTTTTTCGCATCCCAAGGATTTCACGCCGGTCTGCACAACCGAACTTGGCTATATGGCCAAACTCGAGCCGGAATTTAAGCGACGCAACGTCAAGATCATCGGCTTGAGCGTCGATCCGGTCGACAATCACGCCAAATGGGCGGTCGACATCGAGGAAACTCAGGGCGCGAAACCGAATTATCCGATGATCGGCGACCCGGACCTGCGCATCTCCAAGCTCTACGGAATGTTGCCCGCGAGCGCGGGCGGCGACGCCAGCGTCAGGACGCCGGCCGACAACCAGACCGTGCGCAACATCTTCGTCATCGGTCCCGACAAGAAGATCAAGCTCATCATGATCTATCCGATGACGACCGGCCGCAACTTCGATGAAGTGCTCCGCATCGTCGACTCGCTGCAATTGACCTCCGCACATAAGGTGGCGACGCCCGTGAACTGGCGGCCGGGCGATGACGTCATCATCGCGGGTTCGGTCTCCGACGAGGAAGCCAAGAAGATCTATCCGGACGGCTGGAACGCGCCGCGGCCCTATCTTCGCATTGTTCCGCAGCCGAAATGATGCGGGGCAGGCGCAGGAAAGCGCGCGATGATCTTCCGGCAACTGTTCGATAGCGTTTCCAGCACCTACAGCTACCTCCTCGCCGGCAATCGCGGCGGGGAGGCGCTGATCATCGATCCGGTGCTCGACAAGGTTGACCGCTATCTGCAGCTGATGCGCGAGCTTGATATTCGGTTGGTCAAGGCCGTCGACACGCACACTCACGCCGATCATATCACCGGCTTGGGCGCGCTCCGCGATCGTACGCATTGCATCACGGTGATGGGCGAGCGCAGCAACGCCGACGTGGTGTCGATGCGCGTTCGCGAAGGCGAGCGCATCCGAATTCCGGGCGTCGAGCTCGATGTTCTCTACACGCCGGGTCACACGGACGATTCATACAGCTTCATGATGGCCGACAGGGTGTTCACCGGCGACACGCTGTTGATTCGCGGCACCGGCCGCACCGATTTTCAGAACGGCGACGCGCGGGCGCAGTACGAGTCGCTTTTCGGCAAGCTGTTGAAGCTTCCCGACTCGACGCTTGTCTATCCTGCGCACGACTATAAGGGCGATACGGTCAGCACGATTGGCGAGGAGCGGGCGTTCAATCCGCGTTTGCAGGTCAAATCCATCGATGAATATGCCGCGCTGATGGACAGTCTGCATTTGCCCAATCCGAAAATGATGGACGTCGCGGTGCCGGCGAACATTCACATCGGATTGCATCAGGAGGACATCGCGCGGCGCGGCTGGGCGTTGACGCCGCGAGAAGCGCTCGACGTTCTCGGTCAGCCTTCAACAGCTCTTGTCGATCTGCGCGAGGCGCGCGAGCGCGAAGTTCATGGCGTTATCCCCGGCTCGCTGCATATGCCATATGACGAACTCGACGAGCATATCCGGGACGGCGGCCTGTTGCATGAATTGGCGGTCGCCACCGGCAAGCGCATCGTTTTTTATTGCGCCTTCGGCGAGCGTTCGGCGATGGCGGTCGAGGCCGCGCAGGAAGCGGGATTAACTTCGGCGCGCCATATTCAGGGCGGCGTCGACGCGTGGACAAAGGCCGGCGGACCGCTCGTAGGTTAATTCAGACATTGGTTGATCGCGTTGACTCCTCCGCAGGAGTTGGAAAGCGCAGCTTGAGACGCCATGTAAGCTCCTACGGAGTGTGCATCATGAACTCGAAATTTCTAAGCCGCGCGCTGAAGGCGCTGGAGCATGCCGGCGAGATCGCCGCCGTTCTCCTATTTGGCGCAATGATTTATTTCGTGCTCACCGCGTGATCGCCGATTAGTCTTCGCCTTCGCCAAACGATCCGAATTGCGCAGCCGGGCGCGCCGGCTCGGTGAGGCCAAGGTGACGGAAAGCGTGCGGCGTCAGCAAGCGCCCGCGCGGCGTGCGCTGCAAGAAGCCCTGCTGCAAAAGAAACGGCTCGATAATGTCCTCGATCGCGTCGCGCGGCTCCGACAGCGCCGCGGCGATCGTCTCGATGCCGACCGGGCCGCCGCCGAAATTGACGGCCACCAGATTGAGATAGCGACGATCCATCACGTCAAGGCCGATTGAATCGACCTCGAGGAGCGAAAGAGCGTGATCGGCGAGTTTGCGGGTGATTGATCCCACGCCATCCACCACGGCGAAGTCGCGCACGCGTCGCAAAAGCCGGCCGGCGATGCGCGGCGTGCCGCGCGAACGGCGCGCAATTTCCTTCGCGCCCGAGCCGTCGACGCCGATCCCGAGCACGCGCGCGCCGCGCTTGACGATCAGCTCCAATTCTTCCGGCGTGTAGAAATTCAGCCGGACAGGAATGCCGAAGCGGTCGCGCAGCGGCGTCGTCAGGAGGCCGGCGCGCGTCGTGGCGCCGACAAGGGTGAACTTCGCAAGGTCGATCTTCACCGAACGCGCCGCCGGGCCCTCGCCGATGATCAGGTCGAGCTGGAAATCCTCCATGGCCGGATAAAGGATTTCCTCCACCGCCGGATTGAGCCGGTGAATTTCGTCGATGAACAGCACGTCGCGCGGCTCGAGGTTGGTGAGCAGCGCCGCGAGATCGCCGGCCTTGGCGATGACGGGGCCGGAGGTGGAGCGAAAATTGACGCCAAGCTCGCGCGCGACGATCTGCGCCAGCGTGGTTTTGCCTAGCCCCGGCGGGCCGACAAGCAGCACATGATCGAGCGCGTCGCCGCGTGTCTTGGCCGCCTCGATGAAGACCTTGAGATTGGCGCGCGCCGCCTCCTGACCGGTAAAGTCCGAAAGCGACAGCGGGCGAAGCGACGCGTCGGCGTCGTCGTCGCGCTGCTCGGGGCTGACAAGGCGGGAGGTGGTCAAGGCGTGTCGATCAGGAGGACGCGCGTCCACCCTCCCCTCGCGAACCGGGTGTTCCCGGTTCGCGCTCCTAGAATGGCCAAAGTTGGCAACAGCCGACTTTGGCGGGGGAAGGGTCGGACTGCAAAGCAGGCCGGGGTGGGGTGTTCACCCGAGGCTCGGGTGTCACCCCCACCCGGCGACCATCGGTCGCCGACCTCCCCCCTCAAGGGGGAGGTGGATCGCGCTATCGACATCGTTCGCCCTTTCGCTTCCGATTGCCCCTGATGGTCAAGGGCGCTCCGGAACGGCGTTGAAATTCGGCCGGTGCGCTCTGCTATGATGCGGCAAACGGAGCCGCGCCGTGAATCGCCCGTCCTTGCAATATGAGTATATGTCCCTCGACGATTTCGAGGAACTTCTGCCTGACAAGCCCGGCCGGGCGGTTTCTTTGAACGTCCGAGACTCGGCGCGATAGAAGAAACCTTGCGCCTTCCGGCGATAGAATTCGAGATGAGCCTCGCCGAAATCTATCGCGATGTGATCGCCGCCTGATCGCGCGTTTAGCGCCCGAGTTCCCGCAGGCCTTGGCGGATCAGCGCGCCAGCCTCGGCGGCTTCGCCGAGTTGCTTGAGGCTTTCCGCCACCGCGGCCGCCGCCTGCGGGCGCCCATAGCCGAGATTGACCAGAGCGGAAATGGCGTCGCGCGCGGCCGACGGCGCGCCTTCCGGCTCTTCGCCCGAGAGTCGCGCCAGGGCAGGGTCGACGGCGCCGAAGGCGGGGGCCTTGTCCTTCAGCTCCGCGACGATGCGCGCGGCGAGCTTCGGGCCGACTCCCGGCGCGCGGGAGACGGTCGCCTTGTCCTGCATGGCGATCGCCGAGGCGAGATCGTTTGCGGGAAGAATCGACAGGATCGCCAGCGCCACTTTGGCGCCGACGCCCTGCACGGTCTGCAAAAGTCGAAACCAGTCGCGTTCAGACTCAGACGCGAAGCCGAAGAGCCGGATCGAATCCTCGCGCACCTGCGTCTCGATCGCGAGCGCGGAGGCCTCGCCGACGCGCGGCAGCTTCTGCAACGTGCGCGTCGAGCAGTGCACCACATAGCCGACGCCATTGACGTCGAGGATGACGAAATCCTCGCCATAGCTGTCGATGAGGCCTTTGAGCTTGCCGATCATGCGGAGATCCGCAGTCGCGCGCCGCGATGCTGGGCGTGGCAGATCGCGACCGCCAGAGCGTCGGCGGCGTCGGCGCTCGTCGCTCCGCTCGCCGGCAGCAACACCCGCACCATCATCTGCACCTGCGTCTTATCGGCGTGGCCGGCGCCGACGACGGTCTTCTTGACGAGATTGGCGGCGTATTCGGCGATGACGAGGCCGGCGAGCGCGGGGGCGGTGAGCGCCACGCCGCGCGCCTGTCCGAGCTTCAAGGCCGACTGCGGATCGCGATTGACGAAGGTTTCTTCGATCGCCGCTTCTTGCGGCGCATGGTCGGCGATGACGCCCATCAGCCCTAAATGCAGCTGCGAAAGCCGCTCGCCCATGTTGAGGCTCGCGTCCGAGCGCACGCGCCCGCAGGCGACGAAGGAGAGCCGCGAGCCCTGCGCCTCGATGACGCCCCAGCCGGTGTTGCGCAGGCCGGGATCGATGCCGAGGATGCGAATCGGGGCAGGGGTCATGCTGCAAGCGTAGGCGGAAAGCGGCGTCGGGGCGAGACTCTTGCGGCGGCTTTTGCGGCGCCACTTGCGGCGTCTTGGACGCCTCAGGGCGGCCGCGTCTCCGGCCGCTCCCGGGTTTTGCCGTCCAGCAGACAGCTGACCGTTACGTCACCCATGACGTTGATGGCCGTCCGGCAGCGGTCGAGGAACCAGTCGACGGTGAAAAGCATGGCGATGTAGTCGGTGGGCAGCGCCACGGCCTTGAAGACCATGGTCATCGTCACCAAACCCGCTTCCGGAATGCCGGCCGCGCCGACGGATGCGACGACCGACGTCACCACGACGATGAACTGCTGGCTGAGCGTCAAATGCATGCCGAGCAGTTGCGCGACGAACAACGCGGACATGGCTTCATAGAGCGCCGTGCCGTCATTATTGAAATTCGCGCCCACGAGCGCGCCCATGCTGGCGGACTCCTCGCGCAGCCCGACATTTTCGCGCAGGCGCGCATAGGTCACTGGCATTGTGGCGGTGGAGCTGCCGGTCGAAAACGCCATCACCAACGCGTCGCGCACGCCGCGCAGCAGTTCGAGTGGGCGCACCCAGGAACCCAGCCGCACGCGAATGAGGTAATAGCCGGCTTGCAGCGTCAGCGCCGCGAGGACGGCGACGACAAAGCCCCCCAAAGCGAGAAAATCGCCAAAGCCCTTCACGCCAATGATGCTGGCGACGATGCCGAACACCGCCAGCGGCACCAGGTCGATGATCCAGTGCAGAATCGTAATCAGGCTGGTCAGCGCCACGTGAACAAGGTCTTCGACGGTGCGCACCTCATGATGCCGCAGGCTTCTCAGCGCGACGCCGAGCGCCACTGCAATGAAGATGACGCCCATCACCGCGCCATTGTCTGAAAATGGCCCGCCGATGCTCTTGGGCACGCTGTCCAGGAATTGCGCGAGAGGATCGGCGCCAGCGGCAGCCTTGGCGGGCGCGTGCGCCGGCGCGGGGTTCGACCATGTGCCGGGTTGCAGGACATTGGCGACGAGGAGACCGACGCCGATCGCCACCAGGGTGTTCGTCAACAGCAATACGACCAGCCGGAGCGCCTTCCGCCCGCCAAGATGCGCGCGCATGAGCGCCTGCACGATCGCCAGCAGGATCAGCGGAGGGGCAAGCGCCCCCAGGAGCCGCAGGATGAGCTTGGCGGGAATTTCGAGCGCTGCCGCCTGGTCGCCAAGCGTGACGCCGACGGCAAGCCCCAGCGCCACGGCCCCCAGGATGCGCAAATAGAGGGGCGTCGCGCGCCACCAGCCGAGGGCGCCTAGGCGGCTGGTCGTCCGTTCCGCATCTTGTGAGATCAACTGGGACGAACCTTGTCTTGGCGAAAGACCGCTATTGAGCGTGCGTTGGCGACAGTATGAGAGCTTTTCCGCCCTCTTCGGCGTGCGATCAAGCCTCCGCCTTCGTCACCGCGTCCGCAACAGCGTCAAACGCCAGCATGGTCGACCCATGCCGGGCCTTGTAGTCGCGCACCGGCTCCAGCACGGCGAGGTCGGCCCATTTGCCGGTCGGCGGCGGGCCGTTCTCCTTGAGCATTCTCCGCAGCGCGTCGCGCGCCTCACGCAGCTCCTGCGGCGTGGAGCCGACCACGTTGCGCGCCATGATCGAGGCTGACGCCTGGCCCAGCGCGCAGGCCTTCAGCTCATGCGCATAGTCGGCCACTTTCCCGTCTTCCAGCCTCAGATCGACGGTGATCGTCGAGCCGCAGAGTTTGGAATAGGCCGACGCGGTCGCGTCCGGGCGCGGCAGTCGGCCGAGGCGCGGAATGTTTCCGGCAAGCTCCAGAATGCGTTGATTGTAAATGTTGTCGAGCATCGCCGCCGGTGCATCCAAGCCAAGGCCTTACCATCGCCTTGGTAAATCTCTATATAGGATTTCGCGCGGCTTCACGAAAGCGATCGCCGCGCCGGGGCCGTCAGTGGCCCTGTTCGTCTCGAATTCTCGCGTGATCTCGAACCATCCGGAGAGGGCGACGATTTGAGAAGCGCCTTGCACGTTTCGTGCTAGGCGAGAGGATGCCGACGCCCTTTTGAAGGCGGGCGGCAGTAGTTAGTCGGAGGCGCCACATGGATGACGTGGTTAAGACCTTTTCCCTTCCGTCGCTGGAGCCGCCCCCGCCGATCGAGCGCCCAAGTCGCGAAGAGGCTGAGGCCGCCGTGCGCACCCTGTTGCGCTGGACGGGAGACGATCCGGACCGCGAGGGGCTGCGAGACACCCCGCGTCGCGTCGTCAAAGCCTATGAAGAGTTCTTCAGCGGCTATCTGGAGAGCGCTGACGAGGTCCTGTCGAAAGTTTTCGAGGAGGTCGAAGGCTACGACGATCTCGTGCTCGTTCGCGACATTCCCTTTACCTCGCATTGCGAGCACCACGTCGTGCCATTCGTTGGAAAGACGCACATCGCCTATTATCCGGCGGGCGGGGTGGTCGGTCTGTCGAAGCTTGCCCGGCTTGTCGAGATTTATGCCCGCCGCCTCCAGACTCAGGAGGCGATGACGGCGCAGATCGCGGCGGCGATCGACGAAGCGCTCGCGCCGCGCGGGGTCGCCGTCATGGTGGAGGCGGAACATATGTGCATGTCGATGCGCGGCGTGATGAAGCAGGGATCGTCCACGGTCACCATGCAGTTTTCCGGAGTTTTCCGTGACGATCCGGCCGAGCAGGCGCGTTTCTATACGCTGCTGCGCGGGGCGCTGTGATGTCGCAGGCTTCCAGAGAGGTGGAGGAGGGGAGCGTTTTCGCGCCGAAATTCGACGCGAACGGCCTCATCGTCTGCGTCACCACGGAGGCGGCGACGCGCGAAGTGCTGATGGTCGCCTATATGAACGAACTCGCGCTCGAGAAGACCATCGAAACGGGTCTCGCCCATTATTGGTCGCGGTCGCGGCGCTCGCTCTGGCGCAAAGGCGAGACGTCGGGTCAGACGCAAAAGGTGCTCTCGCTGCGCGTCGACTGCGATCAGGACGCCGTGCTGCTCGAGGTCGAAGTCGGCGGCGACGGCAAGGCTTGCCATACGGGGAGGAAATCCTGCTTTTATCGGGCGCTGGGCGACGATGGCGCGCTGGTTTTCTTCGCCGATGGCGCGTAGGCGCCCATTATTTGGCGGAAAGTTAACCTGAAGGCCACCTTCCGAAGCGCAGGCTGGTCTCCAAATATATCTTGTGCCGCTGACCACGACGGCGACAGCGGCGCAGGAAGGCCCGCATGTTATCGCTACGCTCACGCAACCCCCAACTTCCCGATGCCGATGCGGCCAGCGCGATGACGGACGAACCACAAGCCCCTCCGACGACTCTCGTACGCAAGGCTGATACCGAGGCCAAACAGCAGAGACGCGGTCAGCCGACGATTGGACTGGCGCTCGGCGCAGGCGCGGCGCGCGGCTGGTCGCATATCGGCGTGCTGCGCGAGCTCGCCGCCAATGACATCAAGCCGGATGTGATCGCGGGGACATCGATCGGCGCCGTCGTCGCCGGATGCTACGCCGCCGGCAAGCTTGATCAGATCGAAGCCTTTGCCCGCACCCTGACCAAGCGGCGCGTCTTCACATTGATGGATCTCTCATTTTCCGGCGCGAGCCTCATCACCGGCGAACGGCTTCGGTCCGCTCTGGAGAAGGAGCTCGAAGGCGTGGACATCGAAGACCTGCCGATACCCTTCGCGGCGGTGGCGACTCAGGTCGGCACGGGCCACGAGGTGTGGCTGCAACATGGCTCCCTGTCGCTCGCCATCCGCGCATCTTATGCGCTGCCCGGCGTTTTCGAGCCGGTGCGGATTGGCGATCGCTGGCTCTTTGACGGCGCGCTGGTCAATCCCGTGCCGGTCACCGTGTGCCGCGCGCTCGGCGCGGAATATGTGATCGCCGTGAACGTCACGGCCGACACGATGTATCGCGCGCGCGTCATCCGTGACGATCCCGCCGCTCTGCATCGCGCCGCGGAGGCTGGGCCGTTCGGGGAGAAGGCCGACGCGTCCTTCGTCGATCGGTTCCTGCCCCGCTATTTCGACCGCCAGCCGGGAGACGCCCCGAATGTCGCGACGGCGATGATCGACGCCTTCAACATCATCCAGGATCGAATCCTGCGTTCCCGGTTGGCGGGCGACCCCCCCGACGCCACGATCACGGCGCGCATGGAGGAGGTCGGCATGTTCGACTTTCACAGGGCGGAACAGCTCATCCATGTGGGGCGCGAGGCGACGAAGCGCGCGCTGCCCAACATTTTCGCCCACATCCCACTGCCGGCCTCGTCTAGTCCTTAGGCTTGGGCGATGTATTCGCGCATCGATCGGTGCTCTTCCTCGATGACGCGAATGCGATATTTGACGACGTCGCCGATCGACACGAGGCCCACGAGGCGCGTTTCCCGGACCACGGGAATATGCCGGCGCCGTTCGATGGTCATCACGCGCATCGTATTCTCGACGGCGTCGTCTTCTCTCGCCGGCTGGGGACTGGGCTGCATATACGCAGATATGCGCTGCGTCAGCGCCTCTGGCCCGTCCAGCGCGACCGCTGAAACGATATCGCGCTCGGCGATCAGTCCGGCCAGTCGGCCGCTGTCGTCCAGAATGACGAGCGCGCCGATTCGATAGCGCATCATGAGCTGAGCCGCCTCTTGCAGCGTCGTGTCGGCGCTCGCAGTCACCACCTCTCTTCCTTTCTCCGCGAGTATGTTCGAGATCGTCATCTGGCCCTCCTTTTCGCTCTCGATCGGCCTCCCTTGTCAGCCGAAGAGCGTTACTGCGAACTCAAGGCATGCCGACCCGCGCGATCGAAGAAGTTGAAAAAGAGCAGGCCGAACAAAAACCCTCCGACGTGCGCTTCCCAGGCGATCGCGCTCGACACGCCGACCGCCTGCGGAAAGACGCCAAGAAGCACGTTCACCGCTAACCATGCGACAAGGAAGAACATCGCCTGTCGGTTCAATGGCAGTTGCGACAGCGAAGTGAAATGCGATTCCTCGTCGTATGGCGTCCGGGGGCTGCGCTTGTTGTCCGCCAGCCGCGCACCTGGCGTAAATGCGAAACGCACAATTGCCCCCATTGTTCCAGAGATTGCGCCTGATGCGCCCACGACAGGGGCGATTTCGTAAGGGTGCAGCGCAAGAAACAACAACGCGCCTGCGAACGCGCTTGCGGCGAGAAAGAGGAGGTAGCGCGCCGAACCGAATCGACGTTCGACCGGCGTGCCGAATGCTGCAAGCGCTAACGCATTCACGATGAGATGCGTCCAATCGCCGTGCAAAAAAAAGTAGGTCAGCATGGTGGCGTATTCGGCGCCGCCTTCAAGCGTCACGCGCGCCGGGATGAAGGCGAATGTCGCTAGCAGCCAGGTTGAGAATTCCAAAGGACCGTAAGCGACGACGAGCTGCGTCGCCGTGAGCGCGACGATGAGCGTCTTCGTCACTGTCGGGAGATTGAAAATTCGTTCTCGACTTGCGGGCACGTTCGCTCCTGTCCGTTTTGCTGGGCGAGGGCCCGCGCCGCCCAATGCTAATCTAGCGCGACCGGCGTCGGCCAGCGTCCTGATTTGAAACGCTTGGCGGAGAGAGCAAGAATGGATCGTGAGCGCTGAGCGGGTCGCTCGAGATCGCTTACGACAAGTTCAGCTTGTTGCTTTTGCTCGCCTTTTTGTAGGTGCGGAATCGTGGCCGTTGGCCAGCTCCGCCATCTTGGCGATCGCGGCTCCGATGGCACGATGGCTGCTCCCTCCGGGACGGATTGGAACGCTAAGGGGGCGAGTGTCCCAATTCTGGGCGGGGGCGCGCGAGCGTCGGGCGGGTTAGAATGAGATTGCCGGTCACCAGGGATCTTTACGACTATTGGGGGCGATTGAAGGGAGAACGGGCGGCGCCGGATCGAGCGGAGATCGATCCCGTCGCGATTCGCCACATTCTGCCCGACATATTCATCATCGAAGCGGACCCTGAACGCCGGCTTCCGCTCCGTCTCTGCGGCGCGCGGGTGAACGCCCTCTGGCAGCGCGAGCAGAAGGGACGCCTCTTCCTTGGCTGGTGGAGAGCGCAGCGGCAGGAGGCGGTGGCTGAGGCGATTCGCCGGGTCATCGACGACGAAACGCCGCTTATCGCGCATGCTCGCACCGCGCCGGGCCGTGATGCGGCGGAATTCGAACTTCTGCTTCTGCCTCTGCGTCATTTCGGCAAGGGCTGTACGCGCGTGCTGGGCTCGCTTGCGCCGGTCGGGCGGCTCGACTGGCTGGGGATTTGTCCGATGGGACCGCTCGATCTGGTCGCCGCGCGGATGCTCGAGGACAAGGTGACGGAGGGCTCGAAAGAGGATTGGCGCCGCGGCGAGATCGCGCGCCTGGCGGCCTCCAACGGCTAGCGGCCCTTTCGAAGCAAGGCCGGTTGCTGTGAGCTATCGGCTCCAATCACGTTCATAGCATTGCGAAGCCCCACGCTTTGAGCGCGTGCCGAACACCCTTCGTCGGCCGCTCCATACGCGAGTCGCGATGGGAACCTCCCCGTCAGACGATGGTATGTCGCCCGCGGCCGTCACGGCTTCGACCAGCCGCTTCGCCGTGGGCGAGATCAACGGTCGATCCGGCTCTGAACGTCGCGCCGGTGTGGCGCCGGCGCCACACCCCACGAGATTCAAACGGAGCGCCTAGGGAAGCCCAGGCTTTTGCATTGACTGTGCGCGGCCTCGACTGATTGAGTGCAGTGCATGGCGAGCGATCGCTGAAAGTTTCAAAAGGCAATCGGGCGAAGATTTTCCGCCTCAAGCAACGAGGACACAGATGAAAAGAGCTCTTTCCGTCGCCGCTCTTATGGTTGCGCTGACGGGCTCGGCTTTGGCGGCCGATCTTCCCAGCTACAAGGCTCCTCCGCCGCCCCCGCTGCCGCCGCCCCCGCTGTGGAGTGGCTTTTACGTCGGTCTGAATGCTGGCGGCACGTGGACGAGCAGCAACTCGACTCAAGTCGGGACCGTCACCTTTGGGCAGCCCGGATTCATTCCTGCGGTGTTCCCGCAGCTCGCGATTCTCGCGTCGGGGTCGGTGCCGTCCCGCAACAATGGCGGTTTCATCGGCGGCGGCCAGATCGGCTATAACTGGCAGTTTTGGGGCGGCCGCCTTGTCGCGGGCGTCGAAGCCGACATCCAGGGCATCGCCCGTGGGAATAACACCACCAACTTCACCACCGCAGCGGTGGTTGTTGGCGTTCCCGTCATCTCCAATACGGCTCTGGCCCGCAGCGTCGATTATGTCGGCACTGTTCGCGGCCGTCTCGGCTGGCTGTTCACGCCTACCTTGCTGGTCTACGGCACCGGCGGTCTCGCTTACGGCGGGGTGACGACGAACACGTCGATCTTCCAGGCCGGCACCAACGGGTTCTCGGGCTTTGGCGCAACGTCCTTTTCCGACACGCGCGTTGGGTGGACGGCTGGCGGCGGACTTGAATGGATGTTCATGCCTCGCTGGAGCGCCAAGGTCGAATATCTCTACTACGATCTCGGCAATGTTTCGACGTCGGGCGTCCTCACCTCTACGTTCTTCCCGATTGCCACTTATGGGATCACGCAGCAAACGACTCGCTTCAACGGCAACATCGTCCGCGCCGGCGTGAACTATCACTTCAACTGGGGCGCTCCCCCGATTGTTGCGAAATACTGATCGAGCCTGAACGATCAATTCGGAAAGAGCCCGGCCGGTTGGCCGGGCTCTTTTTTTGGCGGCGACGAACGACGGACTTCGTCAAAGCCTTTCGACGCGCGGCGCATTGCCTGCCCGCCAGCGACTGTGTATCAAATTGCTTATTGATTTCGGCACGATCGGCGTTCAGCGTGTATCGCGAAGATGTATTCGATCTTATCGATCGGCTCGCGCGCGCCGATCGGCGGACTGTCCGCTACAACCTCCTTGATGAAGTCTTGCTCCTTGACGAAGTCTTGCGGGCGGCGGGCGTCTCTCATGTCGGGTATGTCGCCTTCAACTTGCCGACCCGTCGCGCCGACCGACCGCTGCTGTCTGTCATTCACGCCGCCTCGTGGCGAAAATCCTATGCCCAGGCGCGCCGTGTCGACCTCGAGCCCGTCCTACGCGCGGGTTTCGGGGGGATAACGCCGGTCGATTGGCGCCTGCTGGATCGCGACGATCCGGTGGTTGAAAAACTCCTGGGCGAAGTGCTGGAGTTCGACCTCGGCGCCAACGGCTTCTCCATTCCCCTGCGCGGCCGAAGCGGCGAATATGGGCTGTTTAGCGTCTGCTGCGCCGAGGACGCTTCATCCCTGCCGCCGCAGCGCCGCGCCCTGATTCGCCGGCTCATGGTGATGAGCGCGATCTTTCACGCCAGCGTGCGAGGCGCCCTTGCCGTAGAACCCCACGTCGAGATGCGGTTGTCGGAGCTGGAACTCGCTTGCCTGCGCCTTAAGGCCCAAGGAACCAGCGATCATGAGATCGGGGTCGCGCTTGGCGCTGCTCCAACCGCCGTGCGCTTCTGGCTCGAAACGGCGCGCGCCCGGCTTCACGCCGACTCGGTCGACAATGCCGTCGAGGCGGCCCGCCGGATCGGGCTCATTCGCGTCGGCGTCGAGCGGCTGCGTTCCGGGATCGAGTCCACTCCCGCTGACTTTTCTTCAATCGATCGGCGGGAGCGATGATCGCGCTGCTGCCTGGCGAATCGCGCGCGCTCTTTCCCCGACTCATGGATGAGATGTATGGCCTGCGCCTCGCCGCCGCTCGCGCGCATGCCGGTCGGCCGTCCGGCGCCGTCCATCCGCTGGCGGTCGTCGATTATTTTGATTCGCTGGATCCGCTCTACGTCCTTGCGCTCGATGAAATGGAATGTGTCGCTGGAGCGCTGAGATTGCTGCCGACCGCCGGCGTCACGATGTTGAACGCCGCTTTCGCGGGAGTCTTGCCGGATGGCTTACGCGTCGAAAGCCCGCTGATTTGGGAAGCAAGTCGGTTGACGCTCCGCACTGTCGGAGATGCTCGCGCGACGGAGGCCGCCATCGATCGCACGATTGGTCAACTCGGCGTCGCGCTGAATGCGATCGCCGAAACCGCCACTCTGACGCATTTGATCGGCGTTTTTGACAGGTCGATGCATCGCCTGCTGTCGCATCGCGGCTGCGCCGGTGAAACATTCGCGCCGCCGATGCGCATCGACGGCGCCGACATGTTTGCTGTGCTTTATGAAGTCGGCGCTGCGATGAACGCGCCGTTCAAAAGCCTCGCGGGCGACGCCACGGCGCCGCCGATCAATCTTGCCGATCTGGAAAGGCTACGCCAAACGGGCTGCTGCCGGTGATAAGCAAAACGACTTTTTGCCGGGGAGCTATCCGAGGGGCGATTTAAAAAAAATGCGGGGCGTCGGCGTCTCGCCGCGGGGCGGCGAGCGACGCTTCTTAGATTTGGGCGAACGACGGTCAGGCGTTCACGAATGCGGTGATCGCAAGCGTGATGGCGGCGGCAGCGGCGAAAATCGAGAGAATCGCTGAGATCGCGTTCATGGCGTTTTGTCCTGTGGCTCGCTGCCCATTGAGGAAACGAAGAGCCGCATCTAAAGGCAGACGCGACAAATTAGCGCACCGACTCCGAAATATGCCAAGTGGGAAAAGCTGTTGCGATGCACCTGCCGCGCCGCTCAAGAGCGCGCCGCGCCGACTCAGCTTGCGGGCAGTAATCCGGCTTTAAACAATGACTAGTCGGCCAGGCTTCAGCGTCTTTGCGCCGCAATGACGATTAATCCGTCAGGGACATAAGCTTCGCTTTAAGGTCGCCGATTTACAATTCGGCGGCCGTCGCGCCAAAGCGCGACATGTCCGGCGGCTTTCCGTCCTCGCCGGGCCAGAATCTCGGCACGATGATCGCGTCGCAGCTCGTAATGGCCTCGAAGGACGCGGCGAGGGGGAAGCTCGCCCCCGCGCGATCGCGGATCGACTCGCCGTCCGCGCTTGCCGTAACGACATAGAAAGGATCTTCAGCGCTTTCAGTGGGCGCGGCGGCGTGAACGACGGCGCGCCGCGCGAGCGTCAAAAATATCCGTCAATCCCGAGAAAGCGGAGCCTAGGCATTCATTTAGGCCGGCGATGACAATCTTTCGCATCCGCTCAACTTTTGGCGAATTATGACGCCTGTTTGGCTATTGCGCCATCCTGACCTAGATTACTTCTAATCTCATCCTGCGCTCGTCGAGGCATCTTTGGCTCCGGCGGGGGATGCATACATATTGACGACGACGCCCGGCCCGCCGCGGCTCTCGTCATGGAGGTGAAAATGAAGGCGAATTGGAAGAAATATTTGCCTTGGGTCCTGTTCGTCGCAGTCGGCGCGTTGCTTTTCGGGCTGTTCCAGCATCAGCAGACCCGCACGCCGGCTCGGGAGATCACCTTCAGCGAACTGCTGGTGCAGATCGACGAAGGTCGCGTCCATGACGTGACGATGTCCGGCAATGAGATTTCCGGCCACTTTAACGACAACCGCTCCTTCACGACCTATGCGCCGAGCGATCCGGGCCTCGTGCAGAAGCTTGAGTCGAAGAAGGTGCAGATCAGCGCCAAGCCCGCGAACGACAGTCCGGGTTGGCTCTCGACTCTTCTCGTCAATGGGCTGCCGCTGCTGCTCTTCATCGCCGTCTGGATCTACATGGCGCGGCAGATGCAAGGCGGGGCAGGCGGCCGCGCGATGGGCTTTGGCAAATCGAAAGCGAAGCTGCTGACGGAGACGCAAGGGCGCGTCACCTTCGAGGACGTCGCCGGCGTCGACGAAGCCAAGGAGGATCTGCAGGAGATCGTCG
>Ga0082335_1000530_pt1 | contig 95791 bp, 73 predicted proteins | sample Subgrocontami58m_FD_72375 | JGI IMG/M metagenome (GOLD analysis project Ga0082335, IMG submission 72375) | Subsurface groundwater microbial communities from S. Glens Falls, New York, USA - GMW37 contaminated, 5.8 m (SPADES assembly) (version 2) ...
CCCCCGTTGTCTGTTGCCTATATGGCCAGGCGAGACTGCTCCCTCACGGGAGAGGAAGGTGGGGATGACGCCAGATCAGCATGTCCCTCTGATACCTTGGGCTGCACGCATAATACAATGGTCGGTACAACGGGTTGCAATGCCGTAAGGCGGAGCTAATCCTTATAAAACCGACCCCAGTACGGATTGAGGTCTGCAACCGACCTCATGAAGCCGGAATCGCTAGTAATCCCGGGTCAGCCAAACCGGGGTGAATACGTTCTCGAGTCTTGTACTCACCGCCCGTCAAGTCAAGGGAGCTGGGGGTGCCCGAAGGTCTGCCTCGCGCAGGACTACGGCAAATTCAGTGACAAGGACTAAGTCGTAACAAGGCACGGGTAGCGGAAGCTGTTCGTGGAACATATCCAAAATGGAACCGTTCTTCTCGAAAGGAAGAACATGTCGATGTAGTTCGCAAGAATTACGAGAGATAGTATTCGTCTCTAAACGGTACTCGAGCGCCCGGGAACGTAATCGGGTGGTTGCTTGAAGGCCACACGTGAGCCTTCAAGTGGGACAGAATAGGCGGAACAAAAGAGCACATACATCTTTTCAACACACAAAATAGAAAACGCCCCAGGGCGTTTTCTATTTTGGTGCAAGTGCCAGGGGTCGAACCTGGGACCGCCCGAGTATCAGTCGGGTGCTCTACCAGCTGAGCTACACTTGCATTGCCTGGATACTAACAGAAAATGATTCGCGCTTCCACCTTCGCGCTTGTTATACCCATCTCATAGGAGTAAGGAGGTAAAGTGGGATTATACTGGAAACATGCAGAGGGATACACTCGCTATCATTGGTCTGACACTGGTAGCCGCCATCATCGGCGTCTCCCTCTTCTTTTACGGACCGGGCGGCCTCGCGAACGTCTGGTCCTCGGCCGGAGCGGGCGACGCGGCTGCTGTCGAGGTGCCCTTTACCGAGCTTGCGCAGGGCTCGCAGTCGAGCGTGGCGACACGCGTCAATTACCTCATTACCTCGGCGAGCCAGCTGGGCGAGCTGTGGAAGATGACTGACGCGACCGGGACGCCGCCCGCCGTCAATTTCAACACCCACGTGGTTATCGCGGTCTTCGCGGGACAGCAGCCTACCGCCGGCTACTCGATAGAGGTCTCGAAGGTCGAGGATACCGCCGTACGCATGGTCACGGTCACGCTGACGAAGCCCGGTGACGGCTGCATACTCGCCCAAACAGTGACGGCGCCCTACGAACTCATCTCCGTTCCTGTCGGGACGCTTCCACCCGCGCACGAAGACGTCTCAACCGCTGTAGATTGTACGATCTAGCCGCCCGCGTGCGCGGCGCCTCCGGGTGCGCTAGATTAGCAGGATGGAGGTCCACCCCCTCGCCCAGCAGTTCTGTTTTGACGGATTTACCATAGACCGAGAGAGCGGGCGGATTGTCTATACCTATACGACCGATGCGGGACACTCGTTTAAGCACGAACTCACACTGACCTTCCCCTCCGATATCGATGTTGAGGCCATCTGTCCTGCAGCATTCGCGCTGGGGATGGCGGAGCTCGCGCACTATTGGAAGGCTACTCTTGCGCCTGGAATAATCGTACGGGCGGGGGCTCTGTCCCAAGAGCAAGTCATTTTTTGGGAGAATCTGTATACGAAAGGTCTCGGCGAGTTTTTTTATGTGAACAAGATAGATTTCCGCGGACTAGTGCATATCGTAAGCGACCCTTCTGCTCCGACCATTGCTCCATCCTCGCAGCTACTTCCGCATCGGGCACTGGTGCCGTTCGGTGGAGGGAAGGACAGCCTGGTCACGGGGGAACTCCTCAAAAAGCAGGGAAAGGATTTTACTTGGTTTGAGCTCGAGCCACTCCCGCTTAGTATGAAGCTGAAGGAACTATCAGGAACGACGAACACGGTAACGATAGGACGGGATGTCGAAAAGAATTTCGGGCAACTCGCCGCCCTTACCAAGGAGGGTGCCCCTAATGGTCATACACCAATTACCGCGACGTACATTCTCAGCGCCGTGCTCGCGGCAAAAGTGCAAGGATTTTCAGATGTGGTGCTTTCCCTAGAGAGGAGCGCAGACGAAGGAAACGTCGAATATTTTGGGTTATCAATCAATCACCAATATTCTAAGACTTTTGAATTTGAGAATCTAATCCACGAATATGTTCGTGAGTACATTGATCCTGGGATACGAGTTTTCTCGCTTTTGCGAGGATTGTACGAGTTACAAATAGTGAAGGAATTTGTGAACCATCCAAAGTATTTTCCATTTTTTATGTCCTGCAACCGCGGACTTCAAACGCAGGAGTGGTGCGGCGAGTGTGCGAAGTGCGCATTTATGTTCGCGGCGCTCTCGGCTTTTCTACCTGTTGAGACAGTTGTTGGGATATTCCGCAAGAATCTTTTTGAAGATGAATCGCTCATTCCCCTCTATGAAGAGTTAATCGGGGTGCGCGCGACAAAGCCTTTTGATTGCGTTGGGACGCTCTCTGAAAATCTCCTTGCACTCTATCTTTCCGCAAAACGTTATATAGACGCAGAACTGCCGCTCCCGGGTGTCCTTCGGAAACTCCCGGTCACCAAAGGCGAACAGTATCTTTCTATGCTCGATGAAAAAGGGAGCGACGACCTTACTCCAGAAGAGTACAAGGTATGAACAAGAAACGACCGAAAATAGCGCTCGCGGGGTTTGGCCTTGAAGGAAGGGCCACCTATGAATATTTCAAAGGAAAGGCGGAAATCCACGTATTTGATGAAGTGCCACAAGACATGTCTGGGATTGACGCCACATTTCATCTCGGGCTCGTGATTCCCGCCGATATTGATGTGGTGTACAAGACTCCGGGTATTCCAACCTCAAAGCTCGCCATCCAGTCTCCACACACGAGAGTATCGACGCTGATGGACGTCGTTCTCGAGAAGGTGCACGACCGTGCCATCGGCGTGACCGGCACAAAAGGGAAGAGTACCATCGCGGCCCTCATTCAGCACATACTCGCAGGCGCTGGCCGCGACACGGTCTTGTTCGGCAATATTGGTGTCGCGGATATGCGCATTCTTGACGCAGATTCACCGGAACGGCTGTATGTGGTTGAGCTCTCTAGCTATCAATGCGAACATCTCACGCATTCTCCGCACGTAGCCGTGCTGACGAATTTCTATCCGGAGCATCTCTCGCACCACGGCTCGCTGGAGACCTATCGGGAAGCAAAGTTGAATATCGCACGCTTTCAGAACGAGACAGATTTCTTCATAAACGCGAGCGGTCTCGACGCCCATTTTAAAGGAACAGTTATTCGTCCCTCGGTATCGGAGCCGTTTGTGACGAATCTTCTCGGTGAACATAATCAGAGAAATTGTGCAATAGCGGTTGCTGCAGTGCGCGCGTTCGGCGTGTCTGAAGACGAGGCCCGGGCGCATATAGCGACATTCTCTCCTTTGCCATACCGGTTGGAAGAGGTCGGGAAATTCAACGAGGTCGTCTTTTATGACGATTCACTCGCGACTGTCCCGCAGGCGACCATGGCGTCCATCCGCGCATTACCGCGTGTTGATACTATTATTTTGGGGGGAGAAGACCGAGGCATCTCATTTGCCGAGTTTGCTCGCGAACTCCCCGCTACGCAGATACGAACGTTTATCATCTTTCCCGATACCGGTTCGAAGATGGTGGAGCACGTGAGAGATCGAACCATCATCCCCGTCTCTTCCATGGAGGAGGCAGTACGCGCCGCTTATGCGCATACACCGTCAGGCGGCACGGTACTTCTCTCGAACGCTTCGCCGAGTTTCAACCTCTTCAAAGATTACAAAGACAAGAGCGCGCAGTACCGGAAGTGGATTAAAAAACTTGGGGTATGAATACAAAGAAAATATATTTCGTCGGTATCGGCGGCATCGGGATGTCGGCCCTGGCGCAGATGATGCTCGACCAGGGAGCGGCAGTGACGGGGTCGGACAGGGACGCGAGCCCGGTAACGGAACTTTTGGAGAAGAAAGGCATCAAGGTTGTTGTCGGGCAGAAGGCGGAGAACGTGCCCCAGAACGCGGAGCTCGTGGTGTATAGCGACTCGGTGCCGGAGACTAATCCGGAGCGCGTTCGTGCGCGCGAGCTCGGTATCCCGAGCCTTTCTTATTTCCAGATGCTCGGAAAAGTATCAGAGGAGAAGAAGACCGTGGCGGTCGCAGGCACGCACGGAAAGACGACCACGACTGGGATGCTCGCGAAGATATTGAAAGATGCGGGAGCGTCGCCGACGGCAGTCGTGGGCTCTATCGTCAAAGATTTCGGCTCTAATTACTTGCACGGCAACTCTGACTTTTTTGTTGTTGAAGCCTGTGAATACAAAGACCACCTACTGGAACTCTCCCCGCAGGTACTCGTACTCACAAATGTGGAGTGGGACCACACTGATTTTTTCCCATCACTTTCTGCGTTGCAAGAGACTTTCAAGAAGGCGATTGAGAAAGTGCCTGCGGACGGGGTTATCGTGACCGACCCGCACAATAAAAACATCGCACTCCTGCTCGTCGCGCATCCGCCAGCTGGCGGAGCAAAAGTTATTGATTACACAAAGGAGCCCGCCTATGGACTACGCCTGCCCGGCGAGTTCAACCAGATGAACGCCCGCGCGGCCGCTGCGGCCGCGCGCGTCGCGTACCCGTCCATTTCAGACGACACTATCCGCGCCTCACTTGCCTCATTTCAAGGCACCTGGCGCCGATTTGAATACAAAGGGAAGACCGCGAAGGGCGCGGAAGTATATGATGACTATGCGCACCACCCGACGGCCATAAAAAAGACGCTTGAGGCGCTCCGCGGGAAGATTCGCGAGGTGACACCTTACGGTCGCCGTAAGGTGTCACCTCGGAGGAGGGTCGTTGTCGCCTTCCACCCCCACCTCTACAGTCGTACGCGCGACCTCCTCGATGAATTCGCCGCCGCCTTCAGCGACGCCGACCAGGTCTTCATCGCGCCCATCTACGCCGCGCGTGAGGCAGACGACGGTACTATTTCAAGCGAGATACTCGCCGAGCGCATCCGCGCGACCGGTACCGAGGCATCCGCACTCGATTTCGACGCTATCGAAAAAAGACTTGGCGAGATTGGACCGGGCGACACCATCATCACGATGGGCGCCGGCGACATCTACAAAGTTGCCGATGCCCTCGTGGCGCAAAAATAATATGGGAACACTCTCAATCGTTGCGACGCCGATAGGGAACTTGGAGGATATCACGCTCCGCGCCCTGCGGACGCTTCTTGAATGCGACGTCATCTACGCCGAGGATACGCGCGTTATCGCAAAACTGCTGACGCGGCACAATATACGCAAGCCGCTTCAGCGGCTTGATGCGGCGACGGAGGTGAAGAAAGCCGGCGAGGTCATCGCGCGGCTTGAAGCAGGAGAGCACGTCGTGCTCGTTTCGGATGCGGGCACGCCCGGCATCTCTGACCCCGGCGCGCGCCTTGTTTCTCTAATTCGCGCGAATGGTGGAATAGCGGGAGCAAAGATAGAAGTGATACCGGGACCCTCGGCGCTTACCGCCGCTCTCTCTATCGCGGGGCTCGGCGCGCCCGGCTTCACCTTCCTTGGCTTCTTGCCGCACAAAAAGGGACGCCAGACATTACTTAAAAAAATTGCGGCGAGTGAATTGCCGGTCGTGCTCTACGAGTCGCCGCATCGCATACTGAAGTTACTCGAAGAGTTAGGAACATTGCAGGTGTCGAGAATCATTATCGCGCGCGAACTCACCAAGGTTCATGAAGAAGTAATTGCGGGAACCGTTGCCGAGGTGCAACAGCATTTTATTGCGCACCCAGACGCCGTCCGCGGCGAATTTGTCGTTATCGTTGAAGCAGGCTCTAGGCTTTAGGCTCTAGATATTGCTAGCGCCTAGCGCCTAGCGCCTGTATACTATTCTCATGTCCCGCACCAGCGTCCTCATACTCCTCGGTCTCCTGGTCATACTCACCCCCTTCTCGGGGCTCCCCTCGTCCTTGCGCTCATTGCTCGCGGTCATCATCGGCGCTTGCGTGCTCGGTATGGGCCTCTCCGAACGCGCACGTGAGGCACGGGCACGGGCCGCAGAGCAGCAGCCGACTCCTTCGATCTAACCATACGTAAAGCAAAGCCCCGTGCCTCGAGGCGCGGGGCTTTGGTATACTAGAGCGTAATGGAAAATCCAGAGCGCGTCACCTACTTCGCGGCGACCGATGCGCGGGGGAAGTATGTTCCCTTCGGCATCAAGTCGAAGGACCGTGACCGCCACATGTACGTCATCGGCAAAACGGGCATGGGGAAGTCAACCCTGCTCGAGAATATGGCGATACAAGACCTGCGCAACGGCGAGGGGTTCGCCTTCATCGACCCGCACGGCGGGACGGTCGAGCGGCTTCTCGACTATATCCCCGAGGACCGCATCAAGGATGTCGTGTACTTCGCCCCGTTCGACCTGGAACACCCTATCGCCTTTAACATCATGGAGGACGTCGGCTACGACAAACGCCACCTGGTCGTCTCCGGCCTTATGGCGACCTTCAAGAAGATATGGGAAGACGCGTGGAGCGCACGTATGGAGTACATCCTCACCAACACGCTTCTCGCCCTCCTCGAATATCCGGACGCGACCTTGCTCGGCGTCAACCGTATGTATACCGACAAGGACTATCGGACCAAGGTCGTCGAGAACGTGAAGGACCCGGTCGTGAAGGACTTCTGGACGAAGGAATTCGCCAACTACGGCGACCGCTATACCCAGGAGGCGACGCCCGCCATCCAGAACAAGGTCGGTCAGTTCACGGGCAATCCGCTCATCCGGAACATCATCGGTCAGCCGAAATCATCGTTCGACATCCGCACGATGATGGACGAGAAGAAAATACTCATCATCAACCTCTCCAAGGGCCTCGTGGGCGAGACCAATATGCGACTCCTCGGCTCGATGCTCACCACGCGCCTCTTCCTCGCCGCGATGAGCCGCGCGAACCTTTCTGCCGAGGAGCTCGCGAAGCTTCCGCACTTTTACTTCTACGTTGACGAGTTCCAGAACTTCGCGAATGAGACCTTCGCGGAGATACTCTCTGAAGCGCGCAAGTATAAACTGAATCTCGTCATCGCGCACCAGTACGTCGAACAGATGGAGGAGGAGGTACGCGACGCCGTCTTCGGCAACGTCGGGACGACGGTCGTCTTCCGGGTCGGACCCTTCGACGCCGAGATGCTGGAGACGATATTCATGCCGAAGTTCACGAAGGAGGATGTCGTGACCCTCGACCGCCGGCAGATATACCTCACACTCATGATAGATGGGGTCGGTTCGGCCCCCTTCTCGGCAGTCACCATTCCGCCCATCGAGGCGCCGAAGGTGTCCTACCGGGAGCAGGTCATCGCCGCATCGCGGGAACAATTTACCGCACCGCGTGCCGGCATCGAGAAGGCCATTATGGAAGAGTTCGCGGTGAGTGCGGCGGCCCCGGTGCCGTTCGACGCGCGCATGCGGAAGAAGCCTGTCATGCCGGCCGGCAAGCCGATGCAATACGCGCCTCCGCCGCGAAGACAAGACACAAGGCCGGAACCACCTACGAGACCATTCGTACCTCGTCCCGCGCCGTCCATCCCGAAGCCACCGACCGCCCCTCGAGACCTCGGAAACCGGCCTATCGGGCCCGCTCCCGCCTCCGGTGGGAAGTCGGCTGACGACCTCAAGGCGATCCTGCGCTCCATGACCGCGAAGAGCGGTACCGAAAAAGAGAAGAAGCAGACGGAACATCAGCAGTCGCTCAAGGGGACGCTCGCCGAAGTACTGCAAAAGAGCAAGCAGGAAGCAGGAAGCGGCGCACGGGAGGAAATACCGAGGCCCGCGGCAGCCGAGCCGCCGCAGGCGAAGCCAGTCGCGCCGGCAGTGACGCCGGAGCAGAAACCGTTCGAGGTCTCCGAAGAGACACTGCAGAAGGTGTTGAAGGGCGAGTCATAATGTCTCCCATGCGCATCGCCGGACTGCTCGCACTGGCGCTCTTCTTCCCCCCATTCGCGCACGCGGCTGACCCGCCCGCGCTCACGGCGTATACGATTTCGCACGACACAATCTATCCCTCCGCAGCGGCCGGGTCCGGCCTGGCGACGACCACGAGCATCGACATCGCGTTCTCCGAACCGGTAAAGGTCTCGATGAAAGTCATCTCTGTAGGCGGAGCTGTTGTCAAGTCACTCTACTCGAGTTCAAGCGTCACTAATCCGGCACCGAAGACCTGGGACGGACGAAATACGGCGGGCACGCTGATCGATGACGGCACTTACACCGTTCTTATCTCGGCCACCTCCACCGCGACGAGCGTCCCGATGACCGATTCGTCCAGAACGGTCACGGTCGCTTCATCGGATGCCCCGGCTTCTCCCGATGGTTCTTCCGATGCGTCTGATACAACGACCCCCTCCACTTCTGGCGGAGGGCCAACGGAATATCTGCCGATACCGGTATTGCACATCGTTACCGCCGAGGACCGCACCGTCTCTTCCGGTGCAGAAAGCGCGTTTACCGCCGCCGTGTATGACGGTAAGGGGAATAAACGCAACGATGCGGTCGTGGCCTGGTCGTTCGGCGACGGGATGCGCCGGGCGGGCGCGAGCGTCTTTCACACGTATTACGGGCCAGGCGAGTACCTCGCCGTCGTCCGTGCCACCACCCCCGACGGCGGCGAGGCACTCGCCGAAGTGGTCGTGACGGTGAAGGACGCCAACATCAAAATCGCTTCAGTCTCGTCCCGCGGTATCGGTCTTACCAACAACGGCACGCGCACGCTCGACCTCTCGTTCTGGCGTTTATCAATGGGCGGACAGGAATTTAAAATACCCGAACACACGCAGCTCCTCGCCGGCCGCACCACCCTCTTCCCCTCACAGGTCATCGAGCTCCCGGTAGCGGACTCCGCACGTCTTCTCTATCCGAGCGGGGAGGTGGCCGCCGTGTATCCGGCAGCCGCAGTTGCGCCCGCCGGAGGCGGACCCGCCTCCGGCGGGCAACCTTCCGTCGGGACGGCGAGTTATCAGAAAGTATCGGAGGTCGAGCCGATACTAAGCGCGAGAACGAACGCTCCCGTACATGACGAAGCAGTAAGTGCCCCCGCAGCGGCGACCGAACTCGCTGCTGTGGGGGCGGCGTTGCCTACGGCATCGTCCTCCCGCGCGAGCAGCATTTTCAAATCTCCGTGGACGCTCGGCCTGCTCGGCGTGATAGCGCTCGCGGCCGGCGCGTTCGTACTTCTTTAGCACGCTCGCATCTCGGACTCTTTTGCAGTACTCTCTCAATATGTCCGATAAGAAACTCATTCTGGTCACCGGAGGGGCGGGCTTTATCGGCTCGCATCTTTGTGAGCGTCTGGCGAAGGACGGCCATCGCGTCATCTCGCTCGACAATTACTTCACCGGCTCTCGCGAGAACCATGTCCCCGGCGTCGAGTATCGCGAGGGCCACACCAAGGATATCGAGAAGCATGTTCCCGAGACGCCCGACCTCATCTACCACCTCGGCGAGTACTCGCGCGTGGCGGTCGCCCTGGAGGAGCCGGACATCGTCTGGGACCTCAACATCCTTGGTACGCTCGGTGTGCTCGAATTTTGCCGCAAGAAAAAGGCGAAGGTGGTCTATGCCGGGTCCTCTACGAAATTCGCTGACACCCGCGCGGATGGCATCGCCGGCCGCGACCTTTCTCCCTATACCTGGGCGAAGGCAGTAAACTCCGAACTCGTGGCCGACTATGGGAGGTGGTACGGAGTACCGTACGCCATTACCTATTTCTTCAACGTATATGGCCCACGCGAATTATCCGGTAAGTACGGTACCGTTATCGAGATCTTCAGGCAGCAATACCTGCGCGGAGAACCGCTTACGATGCGTCTGCCCGGGACGCAGAAGAGGAACTATACGCATGTCGCGGATACCGTTGCGGGACTCGTGCTCGCGGGCGAGAAGGGCGAAGGAGAGGAGTACGGCATCGCTTCCGGCAAGAGTTATACGACCCGCGAAGTGGCCGAGCTTTTCGGCACCGAAATTACCGAGTTACCCGCTCGTTCGACGAGTCGCCCTTCTACGCCTATTGAAACCGCCAATCTGCAAGCGCTCGGGTGGAAGGAGACCCATTCGCTCGAGGAATACATCAATGAATTCAAGGAGCAGAATCCTCGCCCCTGACCCATGTCAAAACGTATTCTTATTTTCTCGCTCGCGTACTACCCAAGCCATGTGAGCGGAGCGGAAGTAGCGATAAAGGAAATAACCGACCGCATAGACCGGGACGATATCGAGTTCTCCATGGTGACGCATCGCTTCACGCGGGCGGTCCCGCGTGTCGAGCGTCTCGGCAACGTCACGGTATATCGCGTCGGCTTCGGGCCTTCGTACCTCTCCAAGGTTCTGTTCATCCCGCTTGCGGCCTCTAAGGCCGCGGCGCTGCACCGCACAAAGCCCTTCGACGCGTTCTGGGCGGTGATGACCTATATGCTCTTCCCGCTGGTGCTCGCCAAGGTCCTGGGTATCCGCGGCCCGTATGTCCTCACGCTTCAGGACGGCGACCCGTATGAAAAAGTCTTCGAGCGCTGGTTCGTGAGGCCTTTCGCGCCCCTTTTGGATTGGGGCTTCCGCAACGCGAGCATGGTGCAGACCATCTCGACCTACCTTGCGACCTGGCCGAAGCGTCGGGGATATAAGTACGACGATGTCGCCATCATTCCAAATGGCGCTTCAATCGAGTCGTCTCGGGAATACCCACAGGCGGAGCTCGACGCACTTTCCCGCTCGCTCGGTAAGACAGAGGGCAACGTGTTCCTCTTGAGCATCGGGCGTCTCGTGCACCAAAAAGCCATCGACACGGTTATCCGGGCACTCGCATTCCTGCCGGCGCACGTGCATCTGGTCGTCGTGGGAGAAGGTCCCGATGAGCGACAGCTCAAGACCCTGACGCGCTCACTCGGAGTGGAAGCGCGTGTCCGCTTCACCGGCCAAGTGGACCGTAATGAGACCGCGAAATACAGAAAGGTGTGCGACATCTTCGTCCTCCCGAGCCGCTCAGAAGGGCAGGGCATCTCCTTCCTCTCGACGATGCTCTCCGGTATGCCGGTCATCGCGACCCAGGAAGGCGGCATCGCGGACTTCCTCTTCGACGCGAAGCGCAATCCCGACAGACCGACGACGGGCTGGGCGGTGGACAAGGACTCGCCGGAGCAAATCGCGGCCGCAGTCGAGGAAATAGTAGCCAATCCGCAACGCGTGCAGCAGGTGACAGAAACAGCTCGTAAAATGGTCATGGAGAAATATAACTGGGACACCATCGCTCGCGCCATGCGCGAAAAAGTCTTCGGCAAGGTGCTCGCGCAATCTGTTGCAAAATAAGCGGTTCGTGATATAGTCATTTTGGTGGAACAAGCAGTAAACGCTTGTTTCGTGTTTTTCTGTCAACCACTGGGAGGCCTCAATGCCACTCGTTCGTGTTTCTGTTGCAAACCTGGCGTGGTACGTCAGAATGAAGGAGAACAACGTGCGGTATCCGTTCGCCATCCTCAATCCGGACAAGCTCGCGAAGGGCGAACGCCGATACATGGCGCTCGGCGGCGGAGCAATGCTGAATGAAGCCGGCAAGAAGATGCTCGAAGAAGTGGTTGGTGCGTCCGGCTTCGAGTTTGATACAGGGATCGGCTTTTACGATGCCCGTTTCCGGATCTGCGAGCGCGACCTGGAGAGTGCCTTCAAGACGTTTTCAAGCGTTGACACCCGGGGCGCGACGATCTACGAGCAAGACCCAACGCTCGACATCATGGCCGAGTTGTCGGGGAAGGAATTCCCCGGCTATCCGACCATCATGAGCGCGGAGGAGACCGAGCTCGTACGGCTGGACTTCGTCAAGGTGGTACGGCAGAAACTGCCGGCTGCAGGGGCGGACACATCGGCTCGCGGGGTTGCAGCAGACGTCCCGACACATCGTCTCTTCAGGATTTTCGAGCTGGTGATGCCGCTTGCCCTGTACCAGGGAAGGATGATGTCGTCGCCGGTCGTGAAGATATTGAGCAATCAGGAACTCGCAACGACCGACGGTGGAAGCAAGGCCGGCGTAACTCGCGACGGACTCATCATCCAGAACAATCTGTTCGTTTAGGAAGCCTCGTGCTTCTAGCCCGGCACCCTGTGCCGGGCTTCATTTTTCATGCGACAATAGGGCCATGAACCCGTACGATTTTGCCGTACAGAAAGTAGCCGAGGTAGGGGAACTCCTGCTGCGCGCCCGCGAGGAGGGCTTCGAGGTGGCGACCAAAGGCGGCAATGTGCGCGATATCGTGACGAGCGTCGACCGCGAAGCGAACGATTTCATCATTTCCGCCATCAAGACAGAATTCCCCACGCATCGTATCTATTCCGAAGAAGGTAGCGGCATCGAGGCAGGCGCCGATGAACAGTGGGTTATCGACCCCATTGACGGCTCGTCGAACTTCTCACGCGGTATACCGCATTTCTCGGTGTGTCTCGGTCTGCTTACAGGCGGCATACCGGCTGTGGGAGCAGTGTATAACCCGATTACGAGAGAACTCTTCAGTTTCAAGAAGGGCGGCGGTGCGTTCCTCAACGGGAAACCGATACGCGTTTCTGCCGCTCCCGGCCTCGCCAAAGCGCAGGTGGTATTCAGCCCCGGTTCGCGTAAGCCGGAACTGTGGGATTGGGCGGCCGCATCCTACCGCAAATTACTCGAGCATTCGTTGAAGCGCGGCATGTACGGTTCTTCGGCGCTCGACCTCTGTTTTATAGCCGCCGGCCGAGCGGACGCGGGCGTCTACGGCACGCTCTCGACGCTCGACATAGCCGCCGCACTCGGCATCCTCTACGAAGCCGGCGGCGCCGCGTGTAATGCGCAGGGCGCTCCGGTCGCATTGTCCGCCGAACCGCAAAAAGTGTTTATGGGCAACAGCGTCGCTATGGCCGAGCAGATACGCACCCTGCTTGAGGGCTAATGAAGCGCTTCCTGACGCTTTTTCTCTTCAATGCTCCGCAGTGAATCGCGTTCGCGTTGGTAGCGCGAAATAACATCGTCGGAGAGCGGCCGGTTATCAAGCAGGGACTCCAGTACCTCGCGCCAGAATTCGACGCGTTTTTTACTCAACGTATTGAGGTTCCCCGCCGTTTTAGAAAGAGCGCCGGTGTGGTACTCGAGCAGCTTGCCGAGCTTGTATATCCGCATCAGCCGGAGCGACAGTTCCTCCTCCGGCGTTCGGTTGTCGTGCACGTACTGCAGAAGCGCGCGCTCAAGAGGACGGTTATAGAGCAGCATGAAGTTCGCGAACCGCGCCCAGCTCTCGTATTTGTTGCCGAAGTGGAGCGAAGCGGAATCGAGGAGGTACACGTTGCCCTCGTGCACGCGCAGGTTGTGCGGGACGAAATCCGCGTGGGTAAGGAAACCGCAGTACTGCTCGATGGTATCGCGATGCTCGGCGATGAATGCGCGCGCCTTCGCGAGACTCTGTGCGAGCGCGCGGTCCTGTGAGTCGTTCCTCGCGGCTGCCGCGCAAAAGGCGTCAAATGAGTCGAGGTATTCCTGCACTCCCCGTATCCCGAAGACCGTACGAATAGCCCTCGCGTGCGAATATGCCGTCGCATGGACGCTCTCCTGTGCCTTGAACGCTTGGAGTGCGAGTGAAAATTGTTCCGCAATGGGTCGACTCAAGAAGGATTGTTCTTGTTCAATGTATGCGGTGATGAAGATGATATGAGCGCCGTGCGTGGCGTAAAGGATCTCTTCAGGCGCACGCAACATTCGGTACGCGAATTTCAAAGTCTGGAGCGTCTCACGAGCCTTTCGTTCAGTGCATATCTCGCGGATACCTTCTTTGTCGCTGCTGGTCTTGATAACGACCCGCTTACCGTCGGCTCTGCGCGTGCCGAGAAGCACCAATTTATAGCCGCCACCGCCGACATCGCGCGCGCCTGCCATCAAGAAACGCTCGCCGCCCGTGTGCGGCTGCTCATCCTCGAGCCCGAATCCGAGTTTCTCGAGTACGGGTATCGCCGCGCGGAGTTCGCGCTGCCGATAGTCCTCCCATTCCTGCTGTGTGTTATGAGCGTGCATGAGTGAAAAGGTCTTCAAGCATACGGAGATGCTCTTCCCACGACCGTTCGTGCGTGCCGAGCTGTTCGGCGGGGAACGTCTCAAAGGGCAGTATCTCCGGTCGTGGAGCCGGCCCGTCGGTAATGACACGGCGTGCGCGCGTGAACGCGGAGCGCTCGATGGAGCGGAGCCACCCGCTTCGGGCCCGTTCATGCGCCGCCATATCGCCGATACGGACGATGAGGGGCCGCGACATAAAGAGTGACAGTAGCGCGACGGGTAGTTCGACGGATGCACCGTTCATCGCGTAGATAATATCCGCTTCCCGCGCGGCGTGAAGGAGTGCAAAGAAGAAAGAAATAAGACGTCGCAGTAACGGCTGGCGCTTGTCGACCGCGACAATGCGCACTCCCGGCACTTTTTCAGGTAGCCGCGCATAGGCGACGATTGTCACTCCGTGCAACTTTACGAGGCGCTTCGCGAGTTCTTTTATGTATGGCCCCGGTTCGGCGATCTCGGGCGGGTAGAGGGGGGTAGCCAGCACGATTCTCATATATCGAAATCTAACATAGAATAAGCGCATGAAGTTGCTCATCGCGACGCCTCTGTACCCGCCCGAGATAGGCGGGCCGGCCACCTACGCGAAGCTCCTCGTCGAGGGGCTGCCTGGGAAGGGCATCGAGGTCGAGCTGGTGAAATTCAGTGAGGTGCGGCACTTGCCGAAGCTTATTCGCCATTATGCGTATTATCGCCGCGTGCTTAAGGCCGCGCGTCATGCTGATATAGTCCTCGCACTTGACCCGGTCTCGGTCGGGCTGCCAGCGATGAAAGCGGCACAGAAAGCAGGAAAACCGTTCGTCGTAAAAATAGTCGGCGACTACGCGTGGGAACAAGGGCAGCAGCGATTCGGCGTCACGCAAAATCTAGACGAATTCGTGGAGACGGCGCGTGTATCGTTTCCGGTGCGCATACTCCGGCGAATACAAACCCGCGTGGCGCGCAGCGCCGTACGAGTTATCGTTCCGAGCGAATATTTGAAAGACATCGTCACTGCGTGGGGAATTGCGCCCGAGAAAATCCAGGTGATCAATAATGCCATCAACATTCCTGTACGCCTGCCGGCCTTTGGGAAAGAGTCAGGGACGTTTCTTATTGTGTCGGCAGGAAGGGATGTCCCATGGAAGCATTTCGACGCCCTCAGACGCGTTGGGGAAAACAACCCGAAACACCCGAATTGGCGCGTTCATATCGCGTCAGGTGTGCCACGCGAAGAGGCGCTTGGGTGGATGAAAGCGGCCGATGTCTTCGTCCTCAATTCAAGTTACGAGGGGTTTCCGCACGCGCTCATTGAAGCGATGACGCTTGGTACACCTGTTGTCGCCACGGATGCGAAATTCCATAGGAATCTTCTCGACAACGGACAGGCAGGGCTGCTTGTGCCTATTGGGGATGAAGGCGCGCTTGAGGAGAGGCTCGAAACGGTCGAACAGGACCGAAGCGGCGCGGCTGTGCGCGCGCGTGTCGCGCAGGAAAGGATGAAGCGATTCGAACTCTCATCCATGCTCGAGTCCACTGCATATTTTCTCAAACAAATCGTATGAAAGTCCTCTTTGTTTCGAACGACCCGACGATATTCGATGCAGACAGTGCGACGCGCGCGCGAATGCGCACGTATGCCGCAGTGATAGGCGAGCTCCACATCGTCTCCGCAGCGGGTCTTGCGGCGCGCGAAGCGCACGAGGAGAATCTCCATCTGTACCCGGTGCATTCCTGGAAACTTTTCAGAATAGGGGCCCTCGAGAAGCGGGCGCATGCACTCATCCTTGAACGAGGCGTTGAGGTCGTGTCGGCGCAGGACCCATTCGAACAGGGGCTTGCGGCCCTGCGCGCTACGCGCGGCACGAACGCGAAGCTGCATATCCAGGTGCACACCGACTTCCTCTCCCCGTGGTTCGTGCGGAGCGGCAACTGGCGCAGCCCCCGCGTGCGTATGCCGCTCTTGAACCGCTACCGCCGAGAGCTCGCCGACCAGGTATTGCCCGAAGCGAACGGCATCCGGACGGTGTCCGAGCGCGTGAAAAACTCGCTCATCGAACGCTACGGCTCCCACATTCCGGAACCGTCGGTCATTCCGGTTGCCGTTGACCTCACCGTACCCGAGCCGGCACGGCTGCCGATGCATCCTGCATTCACCTTCGCGCTCATTACTGTCGGGCGGCTCGAGCCCGAGAAACGCGTTGAAGACATCCTCGCAGCGCTGGCTCTCGTCGTGCCGCACTACCCGATGGTCGGACTTTTCGTTGTCGGGGAAGGGAGCGAACGCGGGAAACTTGAACGGATGGCCCGCCACCTAGGAATCGCGGACAAGGTCGTCTTTCTCGGCAACCGCCCTGACGCGCACGGGCTTATGGCGAACGCGCAAGCATTCATCCAGGCGAGCGCCTATGAGGGCTACAGCCGCACGCTCATCGAGGCTGCGCTCGCGAAGGTGCCCATCATCACGACCGATGTCGGCGTCGTCGGCGAAGTGTTCAAGGGTTACGAGGATGTGCTCTCCGTGCCGGTCGCCGACCCGACCGCGCTTTCGCTCGCCATCGTTGGATTCATCGAGGACATGGCGGTACGACAGGAGCTCCCGCGCCGCGCGGAGGCGACGGCGCGCGCGCATCTCGCGGCGCAGGGGAACCTCGCGGAACGCATCCGCGATGACCTCGCACGTATGCTCCGGAACGTATGAAAAAACAGTCGGCGGTCTGTTTCTTCGGCTATGACGAGCTCGATGAAGGCGGGCGGGCCTGGGCGCTCCGGACCGGACTTGCCGAGAACGGCGTCGAGGTGAAGCGCTGTCAGACGCTCGTCAAAGGATTCTTCGCGAAGTATCGCGACCTGTACCGGAAGTGGGAGAGCGTGGGGACGGTCGACGCACTGTACGTGATATTCCTGGGCTACTACCTTATGCCGCTCGCGTGGTATCTCGCGCGTCGTCGCGGAATCCCGGTCATCCTTGATGCGCTCGTGTCGCAGTACGATACCGAAGTCGTCGACCGGAAGAGGATATCGCGCGGGAGTCCGCGCGCCTGGTTTTTGTGGGCGCTTGATTGGTTTTCCTGTTTCGTAGCCGATGCTATCGTCGTTGATACGAACGAGCATAAGAAATTTTTTACCGAGAAGTTCTTCGTCAACGCGCGAAAGATACTCGTCGTCCCCGTCGGATGCCGTTCCGACCTTTTCGTGCCGTTGCCGCAGCGGGAGCCGGACGGCGCGTTCGTTGTCGAATTTCATGGCGGGTTCAGTCCGTTGCAGGGCGTGGAATACATTCTCGATGCGGCGAAAGTCTTGCAAGACAAAGGAGAGAATGTGCGTTTTGAGCTTACCGGCGAAGGACAGCTATCAAACGCTCTCCGGCGCCGGGCCCAGGAACTGGGGCTCGCCAACGTCGTATTTCTCGGTCGCTCATCGCTTGAAGGACTGCCGCACTCCATCGCGCGCGGCGACATATGCCTCGGCGTTTTCGGGACGACCGCGAAAGCCTTGCGCGTCATCCCGAACAAGGTCTATGAATGCATGAGCTGCGGGAAGCCGGTCATCACCGAGCGGTCGCCGGCGGCGCTCGAAAAACTACGTGATAGAGAAGACGTATATATGGTAGAACCCGGCAACGGAGCCGACATCGCAGAAAAAACCCTAGAATTGAAGCGTGATGCGAAATCGCGCATTCGTCTCGGCGAGCGAGCCAGAGAAACCTCGCTGAATACGCTTTCTCCGCGCGCAGTTGTTAAGAATCTTGTAGACTGGCTCGCATCACACGTATGAAATTACTTATCTGCACGCAGGCGGTCGACTCCGCGGATTCGGACCTCGGCTTTTTCGTGCGTTGGATACAAGAATTCGCCAAGCACTGCGAAAAGGTCACGGTCATTTGTCTGCGCGCGGACGTATCCTCACTCCCGGACAATGTAGAAGTCGTCGTGCTGGGGACGGCGCGAATCTCGCGCGCCCTCGGCCTCCTGCGCGCGAGCCTCGCGCGCCGCCGCGAGTACGATGCCGTATTGGTGCATATGAATCCCGAATATCTCGTCGTCGCGGGCGTCCTCTGGCGGCTGATGCATAAGAAGACCGCGCTGTGGTACACGCACAAGAGCGTCGATATGAAGCTCCGCATTGCGACGTCCCTCGCAGACGTCATTTTGACCGCGTCGAAAGGGAGCTTCCGGCTCGCAAGCCCAAAAGTCCGCGTCATGGGGCACGGCATCGATACGGAATTCTTCTCTCCCGACGCGAGCATCACACGCGGCGACTGGCTCCTCTCCGTCGGGCGGCTCATGCCGAGCAAGCGACATGACCTCGCTATTCGCAGGGCAGCACGGGAGGGGAAAGAACTGCATATCGCCGGGGAAGGTCCGGAGCGGGCGCATCTTGAAGCGCTTGCCCGCGAACTCGGCGTCCGCGCGCGATTTTTGGGCGGCATACGCCAATCACCATTGCGGGACGAATACAGACAAGCGGCGTATCTCATACACACGAGCCAAACGGGAAGTTTGGACAAAGTGGTACTTGAAGCGCTTGCCTGCGGACTCCCGGTCAAGACGGACGACCCGGCGCTCAAACCGCTTGAAGCCGAAGGTCCGCAGTATGTCCGCGAACATCATTCACTCCAACGGCTCATTCCCGCGATATTGGGTACGCTGGGAGGCGTTTGCTAGAATGACCGCTATGGCCTCTCTTTTTGGTTACCGCAGGCCGGATTTCCGCGGCGGGAGACAGGCGCTCACCTATGACGACTATTGGGAGCGTTCGAATTTCTCCCCCAGCGAGAAGCTGTGCGAACGGGAGGTCATCCTTCGTGACCGCGTTCCCGCCCAGAGCTCCGTGCTGGTCGTCGGGTGCGGCACGTCGCTCTTGCCGCTCGCACTTGCCCATAAAGGGTGCGCCGTCACCGTATCGGATATCGCTCCCAATGTCATCGAATTTTTCTCGAAAAAGGGCGTTTCGGGGTTCATTCTCGACCTTGAACACATCACCGACGCCTCCGTGGCCGGAACGTACGACGTCGTCGTCGCGAGCGAGGTGCTTGAACATATCCGGAACCCGGAACGCGCCGTAGCGGTGCTCGCGCGGCACACACGCCGATTCCTCATCTGCAGCCCGAACAGCGCTTTCTATCGCTATCGCCTCCGCCTCCTCTTTGCCGGGCGTTTCTTGATACAGTGGAAATATCATCCGGCCGAGCACTTGCGCTACTGGTCGCATTCCGACTTTCTCGACTGGCTTTCCGCGATGGGCCTGCGCACGCGGGCGGTCATTCCCGCGATGGGCCTTTCGTGTAAAGGCTGGTGCGGCTTCATGAAGGACTGGTGGCCGAATCTCTTCGGACTCCAGATCGTGTACGACTGCGACGTGGTATGAGGGTAGCGTTCCTCTTCACCAGCCCTCGAGACGAAGTCATTTCCAGGGTGCAGGCGGGACAGGACGCGGATACCGCACTCCGCGGCGCCAACCACATCCCCGGTGCCGACCATTTCACGGCAGTCCCCCAATCGCTGAAGTCCGCTTTGCTCATCCCGCATCTCCTGCGCTATGATTTCGTCGTTGCGCAGGACAATTTCCTGCTCGGCTACATCGTTTCTCTGTGCGCCCGCGTCCTTCGGTTGAAGACGCGCTGGCTGTACGTCGCGATACACTCGTCGACGCTCCTGCGGCGCCACGCCGCCCATCCGCTGTGCCGGTTCCTTTTCAAGACATTCTGGGCGAGCTATGCCCGCATCGTTTGCATTTCTTCCGAACAGCTCGAGGACTTCGTGCGGCTAGGGATCCCGCGCCGGCAACTCGTGTTCGTGCCGTTCGGCGTGGATGCGCATTTCTTCCGGCCCGCCGATGCGTCCCAGGAAGAGGGTCTTATCGTCAGCGTCGGTCGCGATGCGGGCCGCGATTATGCAACCCTTTTCAAAACGGCGGAACGCGTCAACCACCCTTTTGTTGTGGTTGCGGGCCGCAAGAATGTCCCATCGGATGTGCCGATACCCGCGAACGTCTCGGTGTTTTATGACTTGAACCTCGCCGAGGTCCGGGACTGGTACGCGCGCGCACGGCTGGTCGTTATCGCATCGAAAGACGCGAGCAGAGCGGACGGGTCGGACTGCTCGGGGCAGACCGTTATCCTCGATGCGCTTGCGGCGGGTAAGGCGGTCATTGCGACGCGTCGTCCCTGGATCGCCGATTATTTCACCTCCGGCCAGGATCTGTTGGTGGTCGAGCCGAACGACCCCGCAGCGCTCGCGCAGGCGGTCGATTCTCTCTGGCATGACGCCGAAAAGAGGAAGTGCCTTGCGGCGTCCGGCCGCGACAAAGTAGCAGCGCACTATACGACGAGAACCTTCGCCGAGGCCCTGCGCACGCTGATGGATTCCGTCGGATGACCGGAGATACTATACTGCAACCTATGTTTCGCCTCTACATCCCCGAACCGCTCGCCGACGTGCCCGTGGCGCACTGGTTCGAGCCCCTGCCGGAGCATGTGAACTATACAAAAGAGCTCCCACCCAATTTCTTCGAAACGGAGGTGGAGCGGGTCTCGGACGTATCGAAAGCGGAGGCGATCGTGCTCCCGAACAATTTCAAGAAACCTCTTACGCCCGAAGCGTCGGCGTATGTGAAGAGGTACGCCGACCTCGGCGAGCGCGAAGACAAACCGGTGTGTGCGTTCTCGCTCGGAGACTTCACCGACGGGGTACGGTTCGACCCGCGCGTCTACGTGCTGCGGTTCTCGCTCTATACGGATACCGCCGGTCCTCGCGATATAAGCATACCGGGGCTTACCGAGGACAATGCGAGGAGCGGTATCACCGTCCGCTCGAAACAGGAACGCCCGCTCGTGTCGTTCTGCGGCATGGGCGACCTGCCGGGGTGGCGCAGTTGGCTCCTGCATATGAAGAATCTCGGCTTTGAGGCCCGGGCGCTTCTGAACAAGCATTGGCGGGCGAGGAAGCTCGGTGTTTACTGGCGCCAAGCCGCCATGCGCGCCTGCAGCCGCTCGTCGCTCGTCGACACGCACTTCATCGTTCGCAAGACGTTCTCCGGGAGCAGCAGGACGATAGAACTCGACCCGGCGCAGGCGCGCACAGAATATCTCGACAGCATCATCAACTCCGATTTTGTCATCGCGCCCAAAGGCGACGGCAACTACTCGAATCGGTTCTTCAAGACCCTCTGCCTCGGACGCATCCCGGTACTGACGGATACTAACGTCGTGTTGCCGCTCGAAGACGTTATCGATTACTCGCTCGTCGCGGTGCGCGTGCCGATGGACCGGGTGCGCGAGACGCCGGCCTATATCCGCGAGTTCTATGATGCGTTGACCAACGAAGAGTGGGAACAACGGCAGCGGCTCGCGCGGGCGACCTTTGAGAACTATCTTCGACAAGATTCTTTCCTCCGGCATTTCTTTACCAAGATACTTCAAAAATCGCACCCTCTATGAAAGGAATCATTCTTGCCGGAGGACTGGGCACAAGGCTCTATCCTCTGACGCATGCGACGAACAAGCACCTGCTGCCGGTATTCGACCGGCCCATGATCTTCTACCCGATTCAGACGCTTCTCAAGGCGGGTATCAAGGATATTATGGTCGTGGTCGGCGGTCCCCATGCCGGACACTTCATGTCAGTCCTGAAAAACGGAAAAGAGCTGGGTATCCGCCATCTGGAATTCGCATATCAAGAAGGCGTATCGCGCAACGGTTCGAAGATTGAGGGAGGGATCGCCCATGCCTTATCGCTGTGCGAGGACTTCGCGCAGCACTCCTCAATAGCGGTTATTCTGGGAGACAATACTACCGATACGGATATCTCCGGCCCGGTGAAGGCGTTCCGGGAGGGGGCGACCGTATTCCTGAAAAAGGTGCCCGACCCCAATCGCTATGGCGTGCCGGTCTTTGACAAGAAGGAAAAGAAGAAAGTCATCGCCATCGAGGAGAAGCCGAAACAGCCCCAATCAAGCTATGCCGTTACGGGGCTCTATTTGTACGACCATACGGTCTTCGACCGGATACGGACACTCGCTCCTTCGTCGCGAGGAGAGCTTGAAGTGACGGACTTGAACAATGCCTACATTGCGGACGGCAAACTCTCCTGGCGAGAACTGGACGGCTTCTGGACCGACGCGGGGACATTCAGGAGTCTCTTCGAGGCCAACGAATACTGGGCGCACAAAAAACATCGTCCGTAAGCCTTTTGCTACGAGCGCCACGCGAAGACCATATACGTGTGCCACACGTCATGGCCGATCACCCGATATGGCGGCACATTTGATTCGACGAACGTATGGAATCCCTCTGACTCCAGAAGCGCGAGCATGTCAGAGAGCGGGCGCGTGGAGCATCCGGGGATGTAGTGGTATTCAAGCTGGACCGCGGCAACCCGTCGTAATGTCCGCTGCGCGGACATTTCTTCCAGGACGTCGAACTCTCCTCCCTCGATGTCAATCTTAAGGAAGTCGATGTCGCCGTCGATATAGCGCGACAGCAAGTCCGTCTCGACCGGGTACGTATCGAGGTGGCGGTCTTCGTTCTTCTGGTGGCGGAGCGTACTCCCTCCGCTGCTGGTCGCCGCCTCCTTATCGACGAAGAAATCTACCGTGCCTCTCTCTTTCCCCAGCGCGTAGGGGAGGACCTGCACGTCCCTTTCCCACCCGTTTGCCGCGATGTTCTTCTCGAGCACCGCGCGCGCTGCCGGGTTCGGCTCAAAGCAGAGGACGCGCGCCTGCGGCGCGCGGAGCTTGAGGTAGAGGAGCGACACGCCGATATTCGCCCCGCAATCGATGGCGCGGATCGGTTCCTTGGTCGGGGCGAGGTAGTACGTCTCCTTGAAGAATATCTCGGTAACGAGGCTTTCGAAGAAAACGAGCGAGGGAAAAGAGAAGACATACGGCCCCACAGGAACGCGCGCGAGGTTCCCTTCGCGCGGCGGCGAAAGCTTGTTTTGCGCATGCGCGAGCGCAAAAACGCATGCAGCCCTCAAGCCGAGCAGTGCGCGAAGCCGGGAGAAGTACCCGACATAGGTAAGCAATTTCATTTCCGGCTCATTCTATCGTATTTTATCGGGTGCTACTATAACCGTATGCGCGTCCTGAAGTTCTTCCTCACCGGGATGGTCGGCCTTAGCGTGAACCTCGGCGTGTTCCGTGCGCTCTATGCGCTCCGGGTGCCGTATCTTACGGGCTCCATCACGGCATTCCTCGCCGCCCTGGTCGTCGGATTCGTTCTCCAGAAGTACTGGACGTTCGAGGAACGCACGCGTGAGCGCACCTCCGCGCAGTTCATCCTCTACACCGCGCTCGCATTCACCAATCTCGCGGTGAATACTCTTATCGTATTCCTGTTGGTCGAGTACGCGGGCGTACAGTATCTCGTCGCGCAGGCCGTCGGCGCCGGTTCAGTCGCATTCGCGAGCTACTTTGTCTACGAACGTTTCGTCTTTAGCGGACACGCTCTAGACGGATAAAACGATAGCGGAGGATGTGGAACACCATCTTGAATCCGATTTTTGCAGCCTTGAATATGCTATCGCCCGTATACATAGAAACGCCGACACGCTGTTTGTAAATGACCGGTATCTCTACCGGCCGCCACCCGCGGCGGATGACCCAGACCATGACCTCGGCGGAAAATGCCTCCTTGGCTGGGGAGAGCGGGAACAGGTCGAAGATGCTCGTCAGCACCTCCCGTGAGAAGAGCTTGTACGAGCAGCTCACGTCGGTGAGCGTTGGACCGTTGTGCAGCACCTCCAGGAATTTCGCGACGGCCCAATTGCCGACCCGGACGGGGAAGGGCATAAAGGCGCCGGACCAGATGGAAGCGCGCGAGGTCCGCGTGCCGAAGACCGCCTCGAATTCGTCGGTGTAGGAGAGGAATTTATGGATATCCTGCGGTAGGAACGTGCCGTCCCCCTCCGTCGTTATGACCAGGTCGCCGACGGCCTCGCGCAGTCCGCGCATCATGGCGCTGCCGTATCCCTGTCGCTTCTCCTCCACGAGCCGAGCCTTCGTCTTGGCGACCTCCTTCTTCGTATTCCCGAGCGCGTTGTTGTCGACTACCACCACTTCGTCGACGACGCCAGTGTCGAAGAATCCGTCGATGACGGCGCGGATGCTCCCTTCTTCGTTATAGGTCGGTATGACCACGCTCACGCTCTTTCCTTTGTGCATGGCTACAAAGTACCACGAGCCGAGAAATTGGATGGATATTGACTTCTGTATATAAATATGATATCCTAATCTTTAGGAGCGGCCGTTGTGATTCTCACATCGGCCGCACGATCAACACTTCAACCGAATAAGGGAGGTGCCTCATGTTCATTGAGAATCTCGCTCGGCTCTGGAGTGTGGACGATAGTCTTCCTCCTCACGCCGACCTGATCGCGCTTGTCTCGTTCGGCGCGACGCAAGACGGCTTGACCCTCGGTTCGTACACGACGACGATGCGGACTCAAGCCCTGCACAAGCAGTACCCGGAGGCGCTCGTAGTCTTTGGGGCCTTCACGTTCTCGCCCGATCCCGGCGTCGAGGAACGCATCAAGAAGAGTTTCTTCAAAAAGGCGATCTTCGCGGGAAAGGTAGCGAGCACGATCGAGGAGGCCGAGAAGATCCGCTCGGCGCTTCCGTCCGGATGTACTCCGCGCACCATCCTGGTCGTCACGGACGAGTGGCACTCGCGGAGCGCGAAATGGGTCTGGCGGAAGGTCTGGAGAGACCTGAAGCCGGACATCCGGGTCGTTGCTGTTCCGTCGTCGGCGACAATCGACGTACAAAGCCCGATGAAGTTGGCGCGGAAGTATTGGACGTGGGCGCTGGTGAACGTGCTGCGTCACTTGTTCCTCGTCTGCGTTCCAGGGAGCGTTCAACTGATGAAGAAATTGAACCTCCACCAACCGACCTAAAGCCCCGCGCCCGAGCGCGAGGCTTTTTCTTTGCGGTATACTGCTCCCTATATCTATGGCCAAGATACGAGATATGTTGAAACGGCACCGCCCGGTGGCGGTACTTATGGGAGTAGTCTTGGTGCTTACCGCCATCCCCGTTCTCGATATCTTCCTTGTTCTTGGGAACTCCTGGCAGGGCATTCCGCCCACCTTCACCGACGAGGATTTCTATCATGCGCGCGTGCAAACGATCGTGGAGGGACGCCTGACCGGCGGCCACCCGTATTTCCTTGAACACCGCGACGACCCGCCGCTCGTGCTCTTCGCCGGGACCTGGCTGAACGCGCTCCCGCAGATGGCGGGCCTGCCGCTCAATGCCGCCCTACTGGTGAATTTCATCCTATGGAGCCTGTTGTTCGCCGCATCCCTCTACTGGCTCTTCCGGGAACTGCGCGTTCCGCCGTGGTTCGCCGTGTTCGGCACCGTCCTTATTTATATACAATCGTATGCGCACGTGTGGCGGCCGGTCAATCTGCAGCCGGTCTATCCCTTTTATTTCTTATTCTATGCTTTACTTCTGCGCCTTATCCGCGAGCAAAGCCGCAGGAATGTCATCCTGCTCGCGCTCGTGACGGGCGCGACGTTCTACCTCTTCGCCTATCTGTGGCAGACCGTCGTCATCACGCTCGGCCTCCTCTTCTTCTACGCGCTTATCCGGAGGAATTGGCCGCTCGCGAAGGCGACGCTCCTCTCCTCGCTCATCGGCGGCGCCATCGGACTCCCCGTGCCGCTCTACGCGCTCTGGCTCTCCCACACCTCGCCGTATTTCTGGGAGAGCGTCGGCCGTCTCGGGCTCGTGAACACGCACCTGCCGATGGCTGAAGTCATCTATTCGGGCGGATGGATCGGCGTCGTGCTCGCCCTCCTGGTACTTCTGTACTTCCGTGCACGAGAGCTACGGGAGGACGGAGAGTTCACGCTCCTCTCTTTGTTCATGGGAATAAGCGGACTGGGCATATGGATCATGCAGGGAAGCAATCTCATCACCGGCAAGTTGCTTGAGACCGGAGAACATGTCCGTTTGTTGATCTTCCCCTGGCTCATATTCTCCACCATCAGCATTGGGGTAGTGCTGTGGAGGCGGCGCGCGCTGCTCTCGAGAGAGCTTCGAACGGTCTCGGTTATCGTACTCCTGCTCTTGTCAGTAGTGAATATACGGTACACATATCAGTATTTCTCCCCATTCCTGGCCCAGAACATCAGTCGCGAATTATGGCACACGCAACAGCTCTACGCGAAGCCGTTCGCTTGGCTGCAGCAGCAAGAGGGAGAACCCGTCGTCGTGTGGGGCAATCCGAACGACTATGCGACGACCTACCTGCCCGTATTCACGAGACACTTCACGCTCTATGTCTGGGCCGGCATGATGGAGTTATTGCCTGAAGGAGAGGTTCGCGAGCGGTACCTCGTATCGCAGTACTTCAACAACCCTACGGTTGCGGACTTAAGGTCCGGAACAGAAATGGGACTCTATCTCGGGCGTCGCGACCTCCCTCATGCGGCAAAGACCATAGAACGCGGAATTAAAATTTGCAGGATAGTATTCTTCTGGGATAAGAGCAAAGACTGCGGGATAATACCGACGCCGCAGAGCCTGCTCGGCGAGAAATTCTTCACCGACCTCGAGGAGAAGTTCCGGACCGACGTGAAGCCGAACATTCGGGCGTATCTTCAGAAGTATCACGTTTCGTACATCCTGAAGGACAAGGCGCTGGACCCGCAATATCATCCGGAGAAATTAGGGGCGGTACGGGTATATACTGACGACCGATATGAAATCTGGCACCTCTAATCTCCCGCCGAGCGGAGAAGAATTGCAACGCATCTACCAAGAGCGTTTCAAGGGAAGGCTCGACTACCGGGACAAGGTGTGGCGGGTACTCATCCGGGATTATTTTCAACAATTCGTTCGCACGACGGATGTTGTGCTCGATCTTGGGGCGGGATACGGAGAATTCATAAACAATATCCAGTGCGGAAAAAAATATGCAATGGACCTGAATCCCGATACTGCTCAAAAGATCGCTAGAAACGTTGAGCTTATCGCGCAGGATTGTGCGAAGCCGTGGCCTCTGCCGGACGCGAGCCTCGATGTCGTGTTCACGAGCAATTTCTTCGAGCATCTGCCAGATATGCAGGCACTCGCCCGAACTCTTGGTGAGGCGAGGCGCTGCCTCAAACCGAACGGGCGACTCATTGCGATGGGTCCGAATATCACGTACTGCGGCGATGCGTACTGGGAGGTCATTGATCACCATATACCGCTCTCCGAACAATCGCTCTCCACACTGCTTGAACAGCAAACATTCGGGATAGAAAAATGCGTTGATACATTCATGCCTTTCACGATGTCCGATGGCCCGCAGTACCCTCCGTTTTTCGTCTCTGTGTACTTGCGACTACCGCTCGCGTGGCGCATCTTCGGCAAGCAATTCCTCGTTATAGGGAGGAAAGGCAGCGTATGAAGGTCTACTATATCGCCAATGCCCGCATGCCGACCGAAAAAGGGCATGGTATCCAGATAGCCAAGATGTGCGAGGCGTTTATCGAGGCAGGCGTTGACCTGACACTGGTCGTTCCTCGCCGCGCAACCGACCCGCGTTCGGTGCAAGACTACTACGGCCTGCGTGTCGAGGTGCCGCTTGTGCGCCTGCCCGCTCTGGATTGGTATACCGGCGGGCGCATCGGCTACCTCCTGTCTTCGCTCTCCTTCATGTTCTCTTACGCGCTTTTCGTATGGTGGAAGAAGATGGCGGGGGAGAAGTTCATTCTGTATACGGTTGACACGGATAACTATTCTTCATCAGCGCTCGCCTGTTTCTCCCGACCGCTCTTCTCGGAGATGCATGGGGCGAAATTGCGCACGCTCGCGACCAGAACACTCTTTTCCGGGACGACCGGAATCATTGCCATTAATTCGATCATCGTTGCGGAACTACAACAGAACTTCCCTAAGTCGCGTGCGCGCTATCTCGTCGAGCCGAACGGCATCGACCTTTCCGAATTTTCCGAGATGAGCAAACGAGATGCGCGCACGCGGCTGGGACTCCCTCACGACGTTCCGGTCGTCCTCTACCTGGGGCGATTTTTCGACTGGAAGGGGCTGGAGATTGTGCCGCGAGCGGCGGCAGCGACTCCTTCTATTCGTTGGCAGGTCGTCGGCGGCACCGAAGAAGACTTTACGAGATTGGTGAACGAGCCCTTGCCGCCGAATCTTTTCTTACCGGGAGGTTGTCTCTACAGCGAACGGACGGTATGGTTCGCTGCCGCCGACGCGCTTCTGGTACTCGGGACCGCGCGCGACAGACAATCCTACCGCTATACTTCGCCTATGAAACTCTTTGAGTATCTGGCTACCGGCCGGCCTATTATCGCGAGCAATACTCCCGCCATACGCGAGATAGTGTCTGAAAAGGAAGTCATATTCTATGAGCCGGACAACGTACAAGACCTTGCACGAGCGGTGCAACGCGCGGTCACGCACGGCGCGGACTTTGTGCCAAGGATTGAAGCCGCACAGCGCATGGCGGCCGCATCGTCGTGGCGCGCCCGCGCCGAGCGCATCATTCGGTTCATAAAAGAGAATATTCCTCCGCACGCGTATGCCTAACTGCGACCTGCTTTCGTTCGGCCGCGATGTCACCTCCGAACACGGAGAGGATGGCGTCATTGAAAAGATACTCGAGATCATCGGCGAAGAGTCGCGTTGGTGCGTCGATCTTGGGGCGCTCAATGGCGTGCATGGGAGCAACGTCTGGCACCTGGTTAAAGAGAAGGGCTGGTCCGGCGTGCTCATTGAGGCCGATCGGACGCAGTTTGAAAGGCTGCAACGAGCGTATGCCGGCGTCGACCGCGCGCATTGCGTCAATGCGTTCGTCTCGTTCCACGGCGAGGACTCGCTCGACCGGATATTCGCCCGTACGCCCTTGCCGCACACCTTCGACCTCTTTTCTCTCGATATCGACGGGAACGAGTATCATCTCTGGGAGTCGATGACCGAGTATCGCCCGCGGGTCATGCTTGTCGAATTCAATCCCTCCATACCGAATGACATCACGTTCATCCAGCCGCGCGACATGAGGGTCTTCCAGGGGTCGTCGCTTCGCGCCCTCGTCGAGCTCGGGAGGAAGAAGGGCTACGAGCTCGTTGCCGCGAACGAGGTGAACGCCTTTTTCGTATTGAAAGAATTATTCCCGAAGTTCGGCATCCCCGACAATTCCATCGACACATTGCACACCGACCATCGGTACGAGACGAAACTCTTCCAGCTCTACGACGGGACGCTGCGCATCTCCGGCTATGACCGTCTCCTCTGGCATAACCTGCCCATCGATGTCGAGAAGCTCCAAGTCCTGCCGCCCCGTAAGCGTCGGTATCCGGCCAAAATCGATGAGGATGGGAACATGCGAACGTTCAAGTACTGGGCGAGGAAATTCCCGCTGTATCCGTTCGTGCAAAGAATCCGCAAAAGCCTCTTCTTATGACCGTGACAAAGGCGCTCACCTTCCGTGCCTCGTCCATCGGCGACTGTCTGATGGGGAAATATCTGCTGGAGAATATCCATGCAGAATTCCCGCAGGCGCGCCTCGGCATCGTGGTGGCGGGTCGTGCGGCGATGATCCGCGACCTTTTCGCGGCGTATCCCTGGCTCACGGTCATCGAGGCGAACCGCCGCAGTCCCCGGGCGCTCCTCTCGCTGTGGAGGGATTTCCAGGGGAGCGACCTGGTCGTGACGCAATATGCGGGAAAGCAGGGCGGGACATTCGGCTTGGCGAGCAAGTTGGTCGCCCGGCTGCTCGCAAAGAGAGGCGGCCTGGTCGGTTTTAACGATGCGTCAAAAGTAAACAGATGTCTCTACGACACGCTTCTGCCCGTGAACTCTGACATCGCCGTCGCCGAGCACGACCGCGCGGCTCTGCGCGCGGTCGGCGTTCCGGTGGTGCTTCCATTCCCCACGCTCGCGTTCCTGCGGGACGATGCCGCGCGCACGAAGTTCAAGCTTGAGGCGGGGAAGTTCGTCGTCGTGCATCTCTTCGCAGGCAATAAGAGCCGCGGGTTGTCTTCAGACAAAAAACGTGAGTTGCTCATCGCGCTTAACAAGAAATTTCCCGACACTCGTTTAGTAGTAAGCGGCGGAGCAGCCGATCGGGAGGAGGCAATCCGCATAGCGGCGGGCGTACCGGCGACGGTCATCGCGGGAGAAGCGACCTTGCAGGAAATGATGTCTCTCATCAAGCACAGCCGATGCATTGTGAGTGTAGACACCGGCATCGCGCACATCGCCGCACAGCTCGGAAAGCCGCTCATCGTTATGAGCACCTGTCTCGGGCGGAATTGGTGGTTTACCGGACAGTACGGGAAAGATGCGCCTATTCACATACTTTCGCGTGGCGACCTTTGTGCCGCGGGGCATGTGTATAAAGAGTATCCCGACTGTATGAATGAAATCGACATGAACGAGGTCGCATCAAATTTATGAGAATCCACTTTTTGGTACGCAGTCTACGACAGGAAGGAGCCGGTTCTCATCAAAACGCGCTCTCGTATATCAGGTACCTGAAAGAGCGCGGCCATTCGGTGACGGTGCACACGGTCAACGCCGCTTCTTTTAATAATCCGCCCGCGGATATCCAGGTCACTGCTCACGCGCAGGAGAAACTGGGCTTCATTGCGGGGAACACATTCATCACCAATCTGTTGTTCGCTCATGAAAAAGAAGCAGATATGTTTTTTCTCTACGGGGTTGATTTCATCTGGGGCGCCGGCAGGTACCGGAAGAACGGTGGGATGACGCCGGTCGCCGTCTACCTGGACACCTGTCTCTCGACTATGGACACGGGACGAGCTTTGAGCATCGCATATTACGTGAAGCGACTGGTATGGGAAAAGCTGTTCGGCATGCGCGATGCCGCAGGGGTCGATGCGTATATCGCCGCGTCGCCGTTCATCGTGGGAATGTATGTGCGGTACGGTTTTCCGGAACACAGGTTCCATACCGTTCCTAATTTTTTCGAATTCGGGCCTCCCGATGTGAAAAAAGAGTGCGCTGCGCCGATCGTCCGGCTGCTCTACGCCGGGCGACTGACGTATGACAAAGGGACCGACCTGCTCATTACGGCGGCGAAAGACATTCCCGGAGATATCCCCTGGCATCTTCGCATAGTCGGTGACGGCCCGCTCCGGGAGGAATGTGAAAGGATGATACGCGCCTATGGCCTGGCTGCCCGCGTCGAGATAACTCCGTGGGTAAGTCAAGGCGAATTACCGGAGGTCTACCGGTCGGCGGATATCTTCATTCATCCCTCGCGCTGTCCGGAAGCGTTCGGTCGTACGTTCGTCGAAGCGATGTCTCACGGAATCCCCATCATCGCCTCGAACATCGGCGCCGCGCCAGGGACAGTCGGGAATGCGGGCATCTTCTTCCCGAACGGCAGCGTATCGGCGTTGCGGAACGCGATGCTCACGCTCATCCGGGACGATGAGTTGCGCGAACGACTGGGCGAGAAGGGGATGGCGCAGTCGCGGAAATTCACGAAAGAAGTCGTGGGGCCTCATCTGGAGGACGCTGTGGTATCGACCGCCGATGCGATAACGGGCGCGTCCTTTCCCGCCGAAGCGGCGTTATAGCACCATATGCAGCAGCGGACGGTCGTCGTATATGAAGTCGGGCAGATACCGGAGGTGCTGTCGTACCTGAAACGGGAGAACATCCCTTTCGATACCTGCACCATTATCCCTTTGGAATTCGAAGTTGAGCACGCGCTCCGCGAGCGTGGTATTCCCTATGAATCGTTCCTTCGCTACGTGCCGCTCACAGAGGAATTCGCGGATGTTCTGGCATGGGCGCGAAGCGCGGCCCGGCATTTCCACGAGCACCCGGCTATGCGGTGGTATACCTACCACGGGATTAATCTCGGCGAAGTGTTCGAGCCGATGCTCGACATGTACCTGGAATTTCTCGGCCGTTATACTGCCATCTTCGCCCGTATCGCGGAGGCGCGTGACATAACAGAACTGCTCATCCCGTATACGGGGCGGCCGCTACTGTCGAGCGGAGCGGTATTGACGCCATTCGAGTTCCTCTCGCCGGTGCAGGCCGCGCAGTCGGTGGGAAGGCTTAAGGGCTTCGTTGTGCGAACTATCGGGGCGACCCCGCAACTTGCGCCCCTGTCGGGAGAACGGCGGACGACAAGCCGTCTCGCGGCCCTCGGGCTTGCGCTCTACAACAGGGGTATCGACCTTGTTGCGCCCGCGCGGCCTTTGAAGGTCTACGCAAGCGAATACTGGTCGCATATCGATTCATTCATCGAGCACATGGACGATGTCGAGCTCGTGATGATGGAAAGGAGCGAGGTACGGCATATTCCGTGGCGGCAATTATTGCAACACCGGATCCGCTTCGTGCACCCGTCCGATGCCGTCGATGCGGGAGCGCGGCGGGATATTTCGCAGGCAGTGGGGGCATTCATAGCGCAGTGGCACGCGGCGAAGGACGACGTGCGAGAGGTCTTTGGCCCGGTATCCGGCATCGATATCTGGCCGGAAGTTGAGCGCGCGCTGACCTATTTGATAAAGACGCAGACCGTGCGTGCCCTCACCGATATCGAGGGATTGCGGCGCATCCTGGAGAAGGAACGACCCGACAAGGTACTCCTGCGCGCCAGCATCGGCGGCACAGCGCACCACTTCTTCATAGCCACACAGGTCGCGCACCAGCTGCGTATACCGTCGATAGAACTGCAGCACGCGGGCGCGGTCGTAGACCCGCGTTCCGTGCATTCTCGCCTCACGGCGTCCTATCTCGCCGGCTACGGGCCGCTCATGCGGGAGATATACCACCAGAATCACGGGTACGCTAAGGAGCGCATCCGCCCCATCGGCTCCCCGCGATTCGACCACTATGTGCATGAACGCGATAGCCTCGCCAAGAACCGCGCGGAATGTCTTACCGGACTGGGTCTCGACCCCGGCAGGCCGACCGTATTCGTGGCGGTACCGTTCCCCGGTCCCTACCCGCTCCTCTTCAATTCATACCAGGTCGCCGATTTTTTCAAGGTGCTCCGTGCCGAGCAGAAAAAAATGCCTGAACTGCAATATATCTTCAAGTTCCGGCCCGACGGCTCCTCATCACGTTACGAGTACTACATCAGAGAACTATTTTCCGACGGTGGTACCGTCGTAACCAGCACGAAGGATTTCCTGCCACTTATCATCTCGAGCGATATCGCCTGCACCGGCAGGTCTACCCTCATGTTCGAGATCATGCTCGGCGAGCGGCCGATGATACTCTTCCCGTGGCAGAGATGGGATACGCCCGAGATATATAGGCACATGGGACCGATCGCGTTCAACGAGAAGGAGTTGTCGGCTCTCCTCCGTCGGTTCCTCGATGCAGATGAAGCGGGACAAGCGGTCAAGCGGCAGAACCTCTTTCTCTCCGAGAATTACAGCTTCGACGGCCATGCGCCGGAGCGCATGGCGGCTCTGCTCCGCGAAAAGCTCCTACCGCTCCCATGAACAACCAAGCCACAAACCTCAATATCATCCTGCTCTCGTCGCGCGCGAGCGGACTGCTCCCAATCTTGCTCAAAGAATTCGACTCGCGCGGGATACCGGTCGCCGCGAACGTACTTGATGGGACCGTTAGCGAACGGAACCGCATGATACAAATGGAACGCACCCAGGGCTTTTTTGAATGGCCAGATTTTTCCGCCATCGGCGCATACGGCATACCGTCCTATGACGTTGATAATCACAACAGCGAAGGAACCGCGGAGATCCTCAGGAGTCTCAAGCCCGACATCCTCATCAACGCGGGGACCCCGCGCATCCTGAAGAAGCACGTCCTGGAAATCCCCGTCCGCGGCGTGGTGAACACGCATCCCGGGATACTGCCCGCATACCGCGGCTGCACCGTGGTCGAATGGGCTCTCTACAATGACGATCCGGTCGGGGCGACGTGCCACTTCATGACGGAGGGGATAGATGAGGGTCCCATTATTTACAGCGAGATCATGCCCATCGTCAAAGGGGAGGTGTACGAAGAGATACGCGCTCATATGATTTATCACTGGGCGCGCGTTACGGCGAGAGGCGTTGAGAAAATCCGGGACGAGCACCTGTCGGCCGGAACACTGCCGCCGCAAGCGGAGGGAACGTATTACGGGGTCATTCCCGACGACACACTCGCTGCCGTAAAGAAAAAGCTGCTCGAGGGTACCTATACGTGCTACGCCTGACCCGAGCGGCGACGGAAGATATCGTACACGTGCGTGCAGCCTTCGACCGCTCGTCGCGACCCGACTCCAGGCAGGTCGGCATGATCGAATGATGCGGTTACGAGAGGGAGAGGGTCCGGGATCCGGTCCGTATTCCAGCCGAGGAGCATCCAGCCTCCCGGCTTGGTGACGGCGGCCATCGCGCCGCATGCTTTTCGTCCGGCAGGCTCCGTGTCGACGCCCCACCCGAGGATGCCGTTACAAAGTACGGCGTCGAAGTATCGGTCCGGGAACAGCGCTTTCAGGTCGAGGATATCCCCGACCGTATGGCGTCCCGGACGGCCCCATACCGCTGCGGACGGGTCGATCTCCAGCGTCCAACAACTGGCTCCGTTCCGTTCAAGCAGCCGATAGTACTTCGTCGTATACCGCTGGCATCCGATCCACAGCACATCGGCGTCGCGCGGGAGGGCGGACAGGAGCGCGGGGATGATCTCGTCGGTCAATACGGCGCGATCGGGAGATCGGCTGATGCGATAGCCGGAACGGTACTCGCGCAGCCACGCCCGTACGCTATCCGGGACTATTTTTTTAACGATGCCACGCATAGGCTACTTCGCAGTACGGAGCGGACAGGGAGAGGAAATGCGACTGGGCCGCGGCGAATTGCTCGAGTTTCTCCAGCAGGTGTTCGTGTACCTGCGACGCATAGAGCGCCGCTCCCGCAACCTTCTTCTCCATTTCCGCGCGAGTGAGCGGAATAGGATGTACTGAAACGGCAAAGGACCCCTTCGTGACCTCATCTTCAAGCGATGGATATGGGATCTGGAGCGCATACGGGAGGTCCTGGTAGAAGAAGAATTCGAAATCACTGTTTGGGGGAAGTGTCCGAGAAGCGGTGAGCGCGGCGCTCTTTACGAGCGCATGGTCCGTATGCAGCTCAAGACCGGGTGTGAAGACCTTGAGCGGTCCGGAAGTGAATTCGCGGAGCAGGGCAGTGATATCTCCCCGCAGAGAAGTTTCAAGCTCCGGCTCCGGAATTCTCGGCTCGCCTCTTTCGAATCGGTACTCCGCATCGAGATGCGCGTAGTTACGTATCCGCTCGTCAGCCACGCCGAACATATGCAGAGACTTTTTATTTTCCTCGGTGCGCGCCCGCATTGCCGCATCGCTGTCGGCAAATCCGCACTTCACGTCCCAGGGGCGGATGAGCGGAGCGGGCGGCGTACCGCCAAAGAAGGTAGCGACGAGCGTATCGCTTCCCTCCCGCGCCAGGAGCCCGCCGAGAGAGAGCGCCGCATCATCGAAATGGGGCGACAAGATGAGGTTCATGAAATACGACGAATTATATCATCGCTTCTCCGCGAGGTATGCCGCCAGTCCTCCCGGACGAGATATCGCATACACGTCGGCGCCGACGTCCTGCGCCAAAAGCCGCACCGCTTGTATGAGCTGGTGGGAGATGGGTCCGCTACACTCGACGATTCCTGTAGCAGGGTAGGAGAGGAGCATCGTGTAGCCGAGCGCACTGGTATCCTCGGGGCGCCCTCCGGGGGTGATTTCCACGAGTCTCGCGCCCAGTTTTGTATGGAAGTTCATCACGGGGTCGCGGCCCGCGAGCAGATACTCGCGCACGGTCTCCGGGCTCGGTATCCCGGTCACTCTCGGCACCGGCTTCGGCTTGAACTGTGCGCTGCAGATAGACACGCACGTCATCTTTTTGTCGGTATACGAAAACGATATCTGCCCCACAAGCGCGCCGTCCGGGTCGATCGCGCCGAGGGTTGGGTAGTCGCCGAGATACCTTGTATATTCGGCCGCGCTTTTCGTGAGCGGCTGCCAGCAGTGGTTATGCAGCGCGTGCGATGCTTCCGCTACGGGCGATTGCGGCGATATCACGATGAAGCGGAATTCGGCGGTATGCAGCAGTTCGTATATGGATTCCATCTTGTCCCGGATGTTCTTTTTAAGAACCGTGCGCTGTACTTTGCCGGTAGAGGTCATCGGCAGTTCCTCCGCGCGTACTACCGCGAGGTACTTCGGCGTCTCATATGCACTCAACGTCTCGTGCTTGGTGAGGAGCATAAGCTTGAGTCGCCGCAGGGCGCGTGCAGCATCAACGTCCTCTTTCCACACGACTGCCGCCCCGACCTCCTCGCCATACCGTACATCGTCGACGCCGACGACGTACACCTGGTCGATGTCGGGACTTGCACTCTTAAGTGCGTTCTCAACGGCGACCGGAGAAATATTGACGCCGCCCTTGATGATGATCTCTTTACTCCGACCGATAAGGAAGAAAAATCTCTTTCCCTCGATCTCTCTCCAGTAGCCGATATCGCCGGTCAGGAAATAGCCGCCGCGAGAGGCTGGCTCGCCTCCGATGTATCCCCGCATAACTGCTGGTCCTTTCACGATGAGTTCGCCCTCCTCTCCTTCTCCCCGTATTCGTCCTTCGGCGTCCGTTATCTCGACCTCCGCCCACCTCATCGGCGTACCGATCGAGTTTTCCACGACGAGCTTCTCGTACACCGTCGCGGGCAGATTCATCGGCACTCCCGTGACGCGCAGTGCCGTCTCGGTTTGTCCGTAGCCCTGATAGAGGGGAACGGAGAACTTCCGCACGAATTCCAGCGCATCTGACGAGACGACCGGTGCGGAACCCAGCTGAATTCTGGTCAGCCTGATACGGTCCTTGACCGCCTCGAACTCTTTTGTACGGCCGAGCTGGTCGAAGATGATTGAGGGGACGACCGAGGTAAGCGTCGCGCCGCTCTCTGCCGCCTGTTCCCAGAACCGCGAGTGTGAATAGCGCGGCGGAACGGCGACGGCTCCTCCCGCGAGTAAGGTAGCGAGACAAAAAGTCGTGGAGTTGATGTGATGAAGCGGCAGTTCGACCAGGAAGCGGTCGTCGTCCGTTATATGCAACCATTCAACGATGCTTTCTGCATTGGTCATCAGGTTCTTGAGCGCCAGACGGGCGCCCTTCGGGTACGCGGTCGTGCCGGAGGTGAAGAGTATCAACGCTTCGTGGGAAGCGTCGGGCATCCACATTATATCCGCGCGCGGGGTCTCTTTGATTGCTTGGAGGTCTTCTTGGGTTATCACCGTTTTCCCGCCGCTTGCTTTCCGCTTGTACGCGCGGAGCTCCAGCGTATCCCGCTTCAAGTCAAGCGGGACGGTCACAACGCCCATACTCCATGCCGCCCAGCTCACGACCAGCAGGTCGGCGCAATTGCCGAGCTCGAGCATGACCTTGTCTCCGGCGCACAACTTTTTATTTTTCAGGTATGCAGCCGCCCGTTCCACCCGCTCGACCAGCGCCGCACGAGTGATTCCTTCAACGACCTTTCCCGCGTCGTCGCACACGAGCAACGCCGGTCGCGCCGGTTCATCGTGCGCAAGCCCGGAAAGGCATCCGTGCAAGGTCTTCATGAATACCCGCATTCTACCCCGGCAACCTTTCTTCGGAATCTTGTGTTATCACCTTGTACGTGTTAGAACGACACCATCACATGGCTGCCTCCCGTACCAAGCCGCGCACTGCGAAGCATCCCTTTCTGAAAGGGAAGACCGTGCTTATCACGGGTGGCACGGGCACCTTCGGACAAGCGCTCGTCGCGCGCCTTCTGAAGGACGGCCACGCAAAGAAGGTCATCATTTTCAGCCGCGACGAGTTCAAACAGCATCAAATGCAACAGAGAGTATCCGATCCGCACAAGAAGCTGCGCTTCTTCATCGGCGACGTACGCGACCGCGAACGGCTCGTACGGGCATTCGGCGGCGTTGATATCGTCGTGCATGCCGCCGCGCTGAAGCAGGTGCCCGCGATCGAGTACAATCCGACCGAGGCGATAAAGACGAATATCGGCGGTTCGCAGAACGTCATCGATGCCGCGCTCGACGCGCATGTCGGGAAAGTACTGCTTGTTTCTTCCGACAAGGCGGTACAGCCCATCAACCTTTACGGTGCCACCAAGCTTGCAGCCGAGAAATTGTTCGTTGCGGCGAACGTGTACCGTAACGACGCACACCCCACCGCGCTTAGTGTCGTGCGCTACGGGAACGTCGTGGGCAGCCGCGGCAGTTTCGTCGAGCTCCTGCGTTCTCAGCGTGAGACCGGCACTGTCACGCTCACGCACGAGAAGATGACCCGCTTCTGGATAACCGTCGAAGGGGTCATGGACGTCGTGCTTGAGAGTTTGTCGCTTATGCAGGGCGGCGAGATATTCGTTCCGAAGATGGGAAATATGCCGGTGTATGACGTCGTGAAGATGCTAACGCCGGAATGCAAGGTCAAGGTGACGGGCATCCGCCCGGGCGAGAAGCTGCATGAAGTGCTCATTACCGAATACGAGGCGCCGCGCGCCCACGACATCGGCTATGCGTATGTCATCAAGCCCGAATTCCTCCCGCGCGCGGGAACGGCATGGCTCGACAAAAAGCCGCGCGTGGATGCCGACTTCATCTTCGCGAGCAACAATGCCGTGTTCCGGCTGAAGAAAGACCACGCGCGTAAGATACTCGTATTATAAGGGACTTTTTCCCCGCATGAGACAGGCCACAAAACGCTATCGCGCAGCAATCGTCGGATGCGGAAGGATCGGCGCGCTGTTTGAAAGGGAACGCGCTCACGACAAGCCTGCGAGCCATGCGGGCGCCGTGCGAGCGAACGATGCAACCGAGCTCGTCGCGTTGGTGGATACGAACCCGAAGACTCTCGCGGCCGCGCGGAAGCTGTTCCCTGGTGCAGCAGGGTACCGGTCACTGGCCGACTGTCTGAAACAAAGGCGACCCGATATCGTCATCATCGCGACCCCGCCCGCCGCCCGCCTCTCGCTTCTCAAGGCGTGCGTGCGCGCCCGCGTCCCGATGGTCGTGTGCGAAAAGCCGCTCGCGATGAGCGCGAACGAAGCGAAACGGACGGAAGCGCTCGCGGCGACAAACGGCCTGACGTTCGTGCTCAATTATCAACGGCGGTTCTCGCCCTTATTCGCGCGCGTGCGCGCGAGAATCAAATCGGGGAAGCTCGGTCGGATTCAGCAGGTCACATGCTACTACAGCAACGGGCTCTATAACAACGGCGGGCACGTTGTCGACGCGCTCGCGTACCTTTTGGACGACCATATCGTTTCGGCAGCCGCCTCAAGGAACGCCACGAACACGACCCACCCTGTCGGCGACGTGAATGTAGATGCGTTGCTCACGACCAAGGGAGGAACGACCGTCGTTCTACAGAGCTTTGACCAAAAAGAATACGGTATCCACGATATTCGCCTCTACGGGACGAAGGGAAGCGTGGTCCTGACCGATTACGGGACGACCCTCGTCGAGACGCCTGCGCGTCCGTCCCGATTTGCCGGAATACGGCAACTCGATAGAACCCGGCACCGCACGACCCGGATGCCCTTGAGCGCCACCAAGGACGCCTTGGCGCACGTAATTGAGTGCTATGAAAGGCGCCGCAAGCCCGTAAGCTCGGTCGGAAGCGGGTTGTTAACGCTCCGTGTACTCGATGCCGTCGCGCGGAGTGCGAAACGCGAGGGTAGAACGGTCGCGGTATAGTGATGCCTATGACACGGAAAAGAGCAGCACTCGCCATTCAGGGAGGCACGCCCGTGCTGAAGCATCCACTGCCGACCCCGTACTTCATCGGCACACAGGAGATAACCGCCGCGACGAAGCTCTTGAAGCAGGGTCCGCTTTCGGACTATGTCGGCGCGCCCGGCGCCTATTTCTTAGGCGGGAAGCACGTCCGCTCGCTGGAGGCCGCATTCGCGAAGACATTCAAAGTCAAGTATGCCGTCAGTTTCAATTCCGCGACCACCGCGCTCCACGGCGCCATCGTGGCGCTCTCCATCGGGCCGGGCGACGAGGTCATCGTGCCGCCCTACACCATGTCCGCGACGCCGATGGCCGTTCTTATGAACGGCGCGGTGCCCATATTTGCCGATATCGACCCGCATACGTTCTGTCTCGACCCGAAATCGGTGGAACGGAACATCACCAAGCGCACCAAAGCAATCCTCGTCGTGAACCTTTTCGGGCAGACGGCCGACTTCGGCAAACTCCTCCCGCTCGCGAAGAAATACAAACTCAATATCATTGAGGATAATGCGCAGGCACCCGGCGCGCTCTGGCGAGGGCGGCCCGCGGGAACGATAGGCGACATCGGGGTATTCAGTTTCAACGTGCATAAGACGATACAGGCGGGCGAAGGCGGCGTGCTCGTCACGAACAACAAGCGGTATGCGCTCCGCGCGCAGCTGTGCCGCAATCACGGCGAGAATCTCGCTGCGGAGCATCCGGAGGCGGGCCCGCTTGTCGGCAGCAATTACCGCATGACCGAACTCACGGCGGTGCTGTGTGAAGCGCAGCTCTCCCGCCTCGACTTCTTGACGAGGAAGCGTCGCGCGCTTGCCGCGTACCTGACCAAACGCCTCCGCGGCATCCCGGGACTCTCGGTGCCGCCGGTACCGAAAGACAATTATCACGTGTACTACGTGTACCCGCTTTTGATAGACGAACAGACACTCGGCATTTCGCGCGACACGCTGGCTGACGCGATGACGGCGGAAGGGTTCCCGATGTCGAAGGGATATCTGCAGCCGCTCTACCTCCTCCCGCTGTTCCAGAAGAGACAGGCGTTCAACGCAACGCATTTCCCGTTCGATTACCAGGGGATGAAGCAGAACTATGCAAAGGGCATCTGTCCCGTGACCGAACGGCTCTACGAGCAGAAGCTTACCTGGACGATGCTCTGTCAGCATCCGCGGACGAAGAAAGACGTCGACCTCTTCGTCACCGCGCTTCACAAAGTGCTCGCGCACAAAGGCGAACTGCGATGAACGTGCTTTTCAGCGCCAGGGATGCCGGCGGCGCGAACGCCATCGCGCCGGTCATCGCGGCCCTTGCGGAGGAAGGAGCGAGCCTTCAGGGAGTCGTAGACGGGCCGGCGTGCGACATCTTCGCCGCGGCACATGTTCCGTTCAGAGTCGGCAGAGAAGGGGCGACCGACCTCTTCATCGCGGGGACGAGCACTGGAGATTCTCCCGACAAGCGTCTCTTGCGGGAGCTCGGCGGAGCACCGAGTCTCTCGGTGCTCGATTTCTGGTTCAACTATTGGCAGCGGTTCTCGACGACGGGGAAGAAAGATTTCGCATACCTCCCGACACGCGTCTGCGTCATGGATGATGTCGCGAAAGAAGAAATGCGTGCCGAAGGATTCCCCTCCGACCGCCTCGTCGTGACCGGCAATCCTCACTTCGACCATTTTGCCGACCATATTTCGCTGGAGAACGAAGAAGCGGAACGGGTGCTGTTCGTCTCCAAGACACTCGGCTCATCCGCGGCTCTGCCCGGATTCTCGTCATTCGCGTATGACGAGTACGCGATTCTTAAGGATGTGTTACGGGCGCTTGAAGCGCTGCCCGAGACGCATTACCTCTCGATACGCCTGCATCCCAAGGAGCCTCGGGATAAATATGCCGAATTCATAGGCCCGCGCGTGCGTCGCGCCCCGGAACCGACACTGGAAGAAGCGCTCTCGGGGGCCGGTCTGGTCGTCAGTATGGTGTCTCCCGTGGCGATGCAGGCCGCCGCCGCGGGTAAGAAAGTGCTCTGCTACGAGCCAGAGACCGTCGGCAATGACCCGCTCGTCAGCAACCGCGTCGGCGTGACAACGCGCATCGGGGATACGGGGGCGCTCGCTGACGCCTTTTCCGCGTATGCGCGAGGCGAATGGCCATTTACAACGCGGCCGCTGCGGGAGGTGTGGCCGGCAGGCGCGACGGAGCGCGTGGTCGCCGTCGCACACGCGCTTGCACACCGGTGAGCGATAGCGCATTATCACAGGCATGAAAACGATACCGCAGCAGCGATTCTGGAAAGGGAGTTTCAGTAAAGGATACCTGGAGCGGAACCTGTTCACTCCCGCCGAGCTCGACCGGAGCTACCGCGCGAAATTCGGCGTCACGCGCCGCGCCATGAACCGGGAATTCCTGGGTTCGCTCCCCAGAGACATCCGGATACTCGAAGTGGGGGCTAACTTCGGAGGGCAGCTCGAGGTGCTGCGGAGCATGGGCTTCACGAATCTCTATGGCGTCGAGCTGAATCCTTCCATCGCCGACTTCGGCCGGAAGCGCGTGCGCGGCATCAATCTCATCGAGGGGGACGCGCTCAATCTACCTTTCAAGGATGGATATTTCGACTTCGTCTTCACCTCCGGCGTGCTCATCCATATCGCCCCCAAGGACCGGGCGAAAGCGATGAGAGAGATACACCGCTGCTCCAAAAAATACATCTGGGGGTTCGAATATTTCGCGGAAAAGTCGCAGGAGATAGTATATCGCGGCAACCGCAACCGGCTGTGGAAGGCCGATTTCCCAGCAATATTTCAGAAGCAGTTCCCGAAACTTAAACTTGTGAAGCAGAGGTTATATCAGTACAAGGGCGAGACGAATAAGGATGTCATGTATCTCTTCAAGAAGTAATTAATGATCCCATATTCTACACAAGATATTAACGAGGCCGATATCAGGGCGGTTGTGGCGGTGCTGCGGTCGCCCTGGCTGACCCAGGGACCCGTCGTGGAACGGTTCGAAAAGGCCATCGCGAAAAGAGTCGGTGCGACGTACGCCGTCGCCTTCAACTCCGGCACAGCCGCGCTCCACGCGGCCTACTTCGCCGCAGGCGTGGGGAAGGGGGACGAGGTTATCGTGCCCGCGCTCACCTTCGCCGCAACGGCGAATGTCGCGCTCCACCTCGGAGCCGTACCCGTCTTCGCCGATTCTGACAGCGAGACCGGCAATATGAGCGTCGCCGACGCGCGTAAAAAAATAACAAAAAAGACGAAAGCTATCGTGCCGGTCGATTATGGCGGCCGTCCGGCTGACCTGCGTGGGTTCCGCGCGCTCGCGAAGAAGCACAAGCTGGTCCTCATCGAGGACGCCGCGCAGGCGCTCGGCGCCGCGTATCGGGGCTCGCCGGTCGGCGGGCATGCCGATATGACGATGTTCAGCTTCCACCCGGTGAAGTCCATCACCACCGGAGAAGGAGGCATCGTCGTGACGGACCGGGAATCGTACGCGCGTGCGCTGCGCTTGTTCCGGAACCACGGCATCAGCAAGGACGCGGCGACATTCGCGCGGACGGGCAACGGCGCGTGGTACCAGGAGATGCAGACGCTCGGGCTCAATTACCGCATGCCCGAGATGGCGGCAGCGCTCGGTGAGAGCCAGCTCACGCGTCTCGACGCTTTCATTACCAAGCGCCGCGCCGCGGCGAAGCGGTACGACAAGCTTCTGAAAGATGTCCCGCACCTGATCCTGCCGCTGAAGGAACGTTCCTACGAAAAATCGGCATGGCATCTCTACCCGGTCCGGCTCGCGCCGGAGGTCGCGCACAGGCGCGACGACGTGTTCGCCGCGCTACGCGCCTCGGGCATCGGCGTGCAGGTACACCATCTGCCGGTCCACCGTCACCTCTTTTATGAGAAGTTGGGCCACCAAAAAGGGCTCTGTCCCGCTGCCGAAGCCTTCGTCGCCTCGGAGTTCTCCATTCCACTTTTTGCGAAGATAACTATTGCGCAGCAGAAATTCATAGCTCAAAAACTCAAAGAAATTTTGCAGTGTCTTGACTAGGAAGTTTCATCGTGTTATTTTGTTTTTCGGTCACGATACAGGTCGTGTGGTCTTTCACAAGACGTTCACACGCCTTTACCAATCCTCCATCCCAAATGGGGAATTGAAACGAACAAGGAGAACGGAATGTTCAAAGCACTTTGCACGTGGGGGTATCGTGGTGCCCTCGTCACGCTGGCCCTCTACACTGTGTACTGTTACGAAACCGGCGGTTGGGGCGCGGTGCTCCACGGCCCCGCCTACTTCGTGCCCGCAGTCGCCATGTTCCTAATGTTCTCGGGTCAGGCCGACTTGCTCGAGGAAATCCGGAAGGGCGGAGAGGTCAGCATCAAGGCGCGGGCGATAGACTTCATTCATTGGTTCCTCCTCCTTTTCATGACGGTCGGCCGCTGGATGATGGGAGGGGTCACGCTTTGGATGTTCATCCTCATGATCGTCTTGCTGGCCATCATCGGTTGGCAGGTCGGCGCGGGGATCGGCAAGCAGTGGTATCCGAGCATCGGCGAGAAGCGGGGAGGAATAGCGATGCTTGTCGCTTCTGCTACGCTCGGCCTCGCAGCCGGAGCGGTGCGGTATGCCGACACGGCGGTCTTCGGCTGGGGGTGGGCGCTTGAGACCATCACGGCAGTCATCGCCACTGGGATCGTCATCTGGTGGATCGCGAACGACATCAAGACGATACGGAAGAAAGCTTCTGACTACCCGCGCAGTTTCTTCCTCAAGGGAATGTTCAACAACATCCTTATGGTCTGGGTACTCATTCACCTTATCCTCTCGTACCCGGGCGAGGGCGGGGCGGTCGGAGCGTTCGCGTCGAACGCCGGCTTCGCCTTCAATGTCATCGTCGGTAATGCGATCTATCTCGTCTTCTACCTCCTCTGGGAATATCATCGGGCGCGACAGATTTAGCGTCTGGGAGGTACGTGGACATGCGGGTTCGGGGGAAACCTCGGGCCCGTTTCTTTTGTATACTCTCGGTATGGAACCTGATGCAATCGTGGTGCTTGCCGGCGGGATCAAGCGGGACGCGACCGGCCGCTGGGTGAGCACCGAGCTCACCGCCGCGGACAATGCGCTCTGCGCTCCCGGCGGGAAGCTGCGCGTGCTCGCCGCGGCGATGTTTGCTTCCCGGTATCCCGCGGCGGTCGTCGTCGCAAGTGGAGGAAAAGGGTACGACGTGCCCAAGGACGCACCCGAGGACCGCCCGACGCTCGCGGAGATATTGCGGGACGAGTTACTGGAGTGCGGCGTGCCAGAGGGTCGCGTCGTACTGGAACGGAACTCGAACACGACATACCAGCAATTACAGGAGCTTGAAACAATGGTCGCGCAGCGGAATTGGCGAAACATCATAGTCGTCACGAATCGGTATAATCTCGCGCGCCTGCGCGCCATGCTCGAAGCGAAGTTCCCGAAGCTTATCAAGCCCGTGAAGCCGGTTTCTGCCGAAGAGATATTGCTCGAGAACGACCCGGTTCGGTGGGGAGCCGCATTCGGGGAGGCATACGGGAGCGGGTTCATGGCGGAGCGAATAGCCAAAGAGGAACAGGGGGTCTCGCAGATCAAGGACGGCACGTACCAATTCCGGTAATTATTCGGTATACTGTGCGCCATATGAAAATACTTTTTCTCGGTTACGAAGAATCACCGGTACTTGATTTCTTGAAGACGCAGGGAGAGGTCGTCAGTGTTTCGCCGACGGGAGAGCTGCCTCCGGTCACCTGCGACTACCTCGTGTCGTACGGGTATCGGAAAATCGTCCCCCACGGAGTCCTCGCGCAGTACCCGAACCGCGCAGTCAATCTGCATATTTCTATGTTGCCGTGGAATAAGGGAGCCGACCCGAACTTCTGGTCGTGGTGGGACAATACGCCCAAAGGGGTCTCGCTCATCGAGATGACGGACAAGCTGGACGAGGGGAGGATATACGCACAAGAGGAGGTCGCGTTCGGTGATGACGAGACCCTCACTTCGTCATACGGGAAATTGCGGAGAGAGATGGAGCGCTTGTTCATCCAAACCTGGCCGACGCTCTGGACGATAGTCCCGCGAGAGCAGACCGGCACGGGGAGCAACCATCGTGTCGCCGACCTGGAGGCGCTCAAAGAGAAGATACGAACGACGAAGGGCGTTGAGATTACCTGGGATATGCCGGTATCTTCTATTCAGAAGTTGCGCGAACAAGCGTGAGTATGAATCCCGCATTCTCTGTCGGGGACCGGCAGATAGGGGAGGGGAATCCGTGCTTTATCATCGCGGAGATATCCGGCAATCATCATCAGAAGTACGAGGAGGCCGAAGCGCTCGTGCGCGCGGCGAAGGAGGCGGGCGCCGATGCGGTGAAGCTCCAGACCTACACGGCCGACACCATCACGCTTGATTCCGACAAGGAATACTTTTTCGTCGGCGGTAAGGACCAGCCCGATACCTGGAAGAAGCGCACGCTCCACGAACTCTACCGGGAGGCGCATACGCCCTGGGAGTGGCAGCCGAAGCTGAAGAAGCTCGCCGACAAGCTCGGCATCGTCCTCTTCTCGAGCGCGTTCGATGAGAGCTCGGTCGACTTCCTCGAGACGATGGAGGTCGTGCTCTACAAGGTCGCCTCCTATGAGGTAGTGCATATACCGCTCCTGCGCCATATCGCGCAGACGAAGAAGCCGGTCATTATGTCGACTGGCTTCGCGTCCCTCGAAGAGATCGAGCTCGCGGCGCGGACGCTGCGCGAGGAAGGGTCGGGAGCCGTCGCGCTCCTCCATTGTGTGACGGCATATTCCGACACGCCGCGGATGGAGGAAATGCATCTCGCCACGATTCGCGATATGCGGGAGCGGTTCGGCGTCGTGACGGGATTCTCGGATAATAACGCCGGCATCCTCGCGCCGGTCATCGCGGCCACCGCGGCGGGCGCCGCGCTCGTCGAGAAGCATCTCACGCTCTCGCGCGCCGCGGGTGGCCCCGACGCGCGCTTCTCGCTCGAGCCGAACGAACTGAAGGATATGGTCGCTCGCATACGCCGCGGCGAGCGGGAAGGGACGGATAGCGCGGTCGCGGACATCGGGACGAAAGAGGATATCGCAGAAGCCCTCGGCACCGTGCATTACGGGCCGGCATCGGAGCGCGAACGCGAGAATATCTTCTTCCGCCCCTCGCTCTGGGTGAAGAAGGCGATGAAGAAAGGGGAAGCATTCACGCTCGAGAACGTACGGGTCGCCCGTCCCCATCACGGATTGTTCCCCAAAGACCTTAAGACGGTCCTCGGGAAGAAGGCCGCTACCGATATAGAAGCGGCAACCCCGCTCCGGCCGGAGCTTATCGAGAAGACGTCATAACGGAGCCCCATGCCCGACATATTCTCGATAAGTCCGGTCGCGGCTATCTTCTTTCGCGTCGTCGTCGCGTATGGTCTCGCAGCGTATGTAGGGAAGAAAATCGCCGATAGGCAGGACCGCGCGGAGCTGTTCCTGTGGCAATATATTTTTACTTTCGGCATTGCGGCGGCGTTGGCGCTTGCATCACAGAGTATTGTGCTGGACGGGGCATTCTGGAACGTCGTGCTCATCGGTCTCATTGCCGGAGGTGGCACGTTCTTTTCCTGGAAGGCGATACACGTCTCGCAGTCGCGCAATGCGCTGTTCATCTTCTGGAGCGACCTCATCGCGATGTCGCTCGCGTTCTTTGTCCTACACGAAGGCCGGTTCATCACCCCGCTTATCGGCATCGGCATAGCTCTAAGCTTTGCCGCGCAGCTCGGATTCATCTGGGGCCGTCGTCAGAAGGAATCACTCGCTTTCTATACGTATGTCGCCGTATACAGCGTCGCCTGGGGGCTCGCGCTGTTCGGTCAACGGTTCTGGTCCTTCAAGGAGATGCCGGTGCCGACCTTCCTTTTCGGCTGGTATACCGGCACGCTTGTCGTCGCCATCCTGATATTCTTCCTCTCCATCGGCGCTTCTAGAACTCTCAAGAACCTCGTTCCTCTTCTACCGAAGGACATCGTCCTGACGTTCGTGCTCGCGGCGCTTACCCTGCTATCGCTTGGGCTTGCGAGCGTGTCCTATCGCCTGCCGCAGACGATCGTCCAGCCGATCTACTCCGTCGCCGGGATGATACTGCCCTTGCTCATCGGACTCTTCATCTTCCGCGAGCGCAGGCAGTTCACATTCATCGAATGGCTCTCTCTCGGTCTCGGCGGCATCGGGGCGCTCATCGTGAGCGTCAATCTGATAGCTTGACAATACGCGTAAAAGATATATCATAAGACAGGACCGATTCCATATCGGAAGTTCGTCGCAACACCAATGAGGAGAAGCATATGTCTACGCCTACCGACACTACTGCCGCCGCGTATAATCTCGCAGCAGCGAGAAGCTATGAAGGCCAGAAGGACGTATTTTCCGTCCGCATCGGTACCAAGCCGATCGAGATCTCGCTCGGCTTCCAGCCGCTCGGGGTCAGCATCATGGGTTCGTTTATCGCCGTCGCGGCGTATTTCGAGCCGGCGGTGATGCTCGCTCGTATCGAAGTGTCGTGCGACGACTTACGTCTCTCGCAGATTACCTGGATCCGGAGCGTCATGCATGAAGGGAAGCCGGTCCGGATGTTTCCGGACCTCTTTGCTGGCGGGGCGAACCGGATGCAAAATGCGGTTTTCCGGACCCCGGACCAGCTTTGGCTCTCCCGGAACGGCGACCGACGCATCTTCATCGTCAGGCGCCAGGACGACGGCACGTGGCACCATTCCAGCGCGTTGTTGCTGCCGGGAAGTGACGAGCATCCCCTGCTCCACTCCGTGCTCCTGGGTGAGGACCCCCGGCATGTCACGACCACCGAGAGCGACGGGCCGCTCGAGAACTGGGCACTATGCTCCTACCGCCTCGACGACCCGAAGCTTGAGTGCTTATCCGAATCAGTCACGCCGTGGCGCTATCTCGGGGCTCGTCACGCGAACGGGACGCTGTACTCGGTCGCAGATGTTCGAGCAGGGGACAAGAGGGGTATCTTCGCCGACAAGCGGAGGATACTCGATGTTCCCGGTAACGGCATCGCGCTCCTTGACGGCGGCAAATCAGGCGCGCTCGTGACGCGCTACGGCCAGGCGTATCCGGGGCCCTTCAACGGGATTCCGGGTTCGCTCATCTACGTGCCGCCCGATTGTCTGGTGTAGGCGGCGTACAGTCTGCCTTACGGCTCCTCCTCGTGGGGAGCCGGTTTCTTTTATTTTGTATATTGGTATATTGAGACAATGCAAAGAGAACCGAACGTCTGCGTCGTCATTCCGGTCAAGGAGCGTTCGACGCGCCTGCCGGGTAAGAATCTGAAGGACCTCTGCGGTAAGCCGATGATGGCGTACCCCATTCTTGCGGCCAAGGGCGCGAAGGGCGTGAGCCGGGTCGTCGTCACGACCGAATCTCTGAAGATTAAAGAAATAGCCGAGCAGTACGGCGCCGACGTGCCGTTCATCCGCCCAGTCGAGCTCACCGAAGATGCGGTCACGTCGCAGCAGGTGCTCGTCCACGCGCTCGACGAACTTAAGAAGCTCGAAGAGTACGAGCCGGGCTACGTACTCCTCTTGTACCCGACCTCCCCGCTCCTCTCGCGCGAGCGGATCGAGCAGGCCATCGCGCTCGCGGTCGAGAAGAACGCCGACTCGGTCATCGCTGGACATTACACCAAGGACCATTATTGGATCGAGGCCGAGGGAGGATGGAAGCGGCTCTACCCGACCGAACTCGTCAACAGCCAATACCAGAAGCCCCTGTTCGTCGAGAACGGAGCTATCTATATGACGCGCTCTTCCATCCTGCGTACGCAGTTGGTCGCCGACCGCGCGCAGGTCCTCCTGATGGAGCCGGACGAGAACGTCGATGTCGATTATCCGGCAGATTTCGCCAAGGCCGAAGCGATTCTGAAGAACAGGGGGAAGTAGCGGGGAACGAAGCTTTCGGCAGCCCGCGCGGGTTATAGTTACCATCGACACATGAAGCATTCCCTCGTGACCCTCTGGCGCGTATTCGGCCGGTATCGCTGGCATGTCGCCGCGCTGGCCCTCTTCGGCTTCTTGAGCGCCCTCTTGGAGGGCATCGGCATCAACGCTGCCATCCCGCTCGTCAGCTTTTTCATGGGCGCCAACTCGCCGGCGACCGACTTCGTCACGCGAGCCATACAGGGACTCTTCGAGTTCCTCCATCTGCCGTTCAGTTTCCGCTATCTGCTCGGCTTCATCCTCGGCTTGTTCGTGCTGCGCGCCCTCTCGGTGGTGGTGTTCGGCTACATCCGCGGATGGATCGGCGCCGACTTCCTCGGTAAGGAGAGCGAGGACGTATTGCGTCGGACGCTGTATGCATCGTGGCCGTTCCTCTTGAAACAGAAGATAGGCACGGTACACAATACGCTGGTGCGCGACATCCAGCAGACCGGCGGCCTGCTCGGCGTGATCAGCCAGGTCATCCAGTCGTTCACCGGATTTCTTATGTATCTGCTGGTGGCGATAAACATCTCGCCGACCATGACCCTGTACACGCTCGGCGGAGGAGCGGCGCTTCTGCTGCTCGCCCGACCGTTCCTACGCCGTTCCCGTACGATTGGAGAACAGGCCGCCGGGGAAGAGAAGCAATTCTCCCAGTTCTTGAGCGAGAAGATCATCGGCATGAAGTCCATCAAGGCCGCCGGCGCGGAACGCGCCGCGCTCACCGACGGCGCCGCGCACATACGCGCGCTCCGCGCGCTCACCATACGCTCCGCGTTCATACGCTCCGCGAATACCAGCTTCTTCCAGCCCTTCGCCATCGTTATGGTGATCGTCCTCTTCCTGTTGACCTATCACGCGCCGGGGTTCAGCATCATCGCTTTTGGGGCGGGGCTCTATCTCATCCAAAAGATATTCACCTATCTCGAATCGGGCCAGAACGCATTCCAGGGCATCAGCGAGCTCTTGCCGTACGCGCAGAACGTCGCCGCCTTCAAGGAGCGGCTCGGGGAACACCGCGAGCAGGGCGCGCGCGGGACCCGGCCGTTCTCGTTCAAGGACAAACTCACGTTCGACCATGTGTCGTTCTCTCATACCGAATCGAAGCCTGTGCTCGCGGACGTCAACTTCTCGGTCAAGCGCGGGGAGACCGTCGGGCTTATCGGGCCGTCCGGCGCGGGGAAGACCTCGCTCGCGGATATCATACTGCGCCTTTTCCGCCCCACTGCCGGCGCCGTGCTCCTCGACGGCGTTCCGGCGGACGATATCGCGGTCGAGGAGTGGAGAAAGAATGTGGGCTATGTGTCCCAGGACGTGTTCCTCTTCAACGGCACTCTCGAGGAGAATATTCGTTTTTATCGTTCCGAAGTCTCTTTTGAGGATATTGTTACGGCGACGAAGCAGGCGAATATCTATGAATTCATCAGGGAACTGCCTGAAGGGTTCGACACGCTGACGGGCGACAATGGCGTGATGCTCTCGGGCGGACAGCGCCAGCGCGTCGCGCTTGCCCGCGCGCTCGCGGGTAAGCCGTCGCTCCTCGTGCTCGACGAGGCGACGAGCGCGCTCGACTCGGCCTCGGAGAAGCTCATACAGGAGTCCATCCGCGCATTGCACGGCAGCGTTACGGTATTCATCATTGCGCATCGATTGAGCACGATCGAGCACGCGGACCGGCTGTTCGTGCTCAACCGTGGGAGAATCGTCGAAGAGGGAACGCCCGCGGAACTCCTCGAGCGCCCGGGCTCGTATTTCTCGAAATATCACGGGCCGCACGGGGCGGCATAGCGAGCGCGCACGGCTATGAAAAGTTGTCTGACAATAATCGCCGGTATCTGTGTATCGGCGCTCTTATTCGTGCCGATTATGGAGGTGGCCGATACTAATGAGTATGACGTGTTGTCTACCGACCCGGTATCGGGACTGTACCGATACGCTCCGGACAGCTCGTTCACGACGGCGAGCGACTGTTATGAGAATGAAGTGACGGTGAATAACCTCGGATTTCATGGGCCCCCGGTGTCTCCCGAAAAGGGGAAGGAGGCATTCAGGATCGTCGTACTCGGGAGTTCCTACGTGTCCGCGATACAGGTCCCGGTCGCGGAGATGTACTCGACGCTCCTACAGAACAAACTGAATGCGAACGTTCGCCGGGCATATACCTATGAAGTAGTCCCGATCGCGATTGGCGGACAGAGCCGGATGCTCCTCGACATACTCTATTATCTCAATTACGGCTCGGCGCTCAAACCGGACCTCGTCATCGACATCGAGAGCGACCAAGAACTCATCGACGAACGCACGATCGATACGTCCGTCCTGGACGCCGCCGGGGGCATCATTCGCCAGGCGCCGAAGAGCGGCGAAAGTCCGACGATCGCGTGGGTGCGCGCCGTCAGCCGGCACTCCAAGCTCCTCGTGAACCTGTACAACCGGTTCCTCGTGCTGAAAAGCAACGTAGATGCTTTCCTCTCCGAGCCGTTCGCATCGCTGACTCTCTCATCCCCCGCGCCGGACGCCGCGGCGACGGGAGGGTCCGCGGACGCCGAGCGGGAGCTGTGGCAGAGCAAGCGGAAGATGCTTACGTTCTTCGCCGCCCAGGCACGGCGGGACGGCGCGCAATTCGTCTATGCTACCTGGAACGGTCCCGGGGCGGCCACCTCGACCGCCGCCCAGTTCCCGCTCTATGGAAGGACCATCGCGGAGCAAGAACATTTTTCTTACGTTGACCTGGCCCCGTTCTATAGGAGGGTAGAAGCGGCTTCGGGCACGTCAGGCACGTATGCGTGTGACCCGCACTGGAACGTCGACGGCAACCGCTTTATCGCCGACGCGTTGTACGCGTATCTCGCGGCACGTCCCGGGCTGCTGTCCCGCACCGCCCCATGACGTTCATCTCTCTTTCTTTCGTAGTGTTTTTCGTCGGTATCACGGTCGCCTATTACCTGTGCCCGCACCGTTTCCGCTGGGCGCTCCTCTTGGCCGGCAGCTGCTATTTCTACGCCGCCTTCGTGCCGAAATACATTTTCATCCTGTTCTTCATCATTCTCGTCGATTTCGTCCTCGCGCGGTGGATGGAGCGGACCGAGGGTGCGACGAAGCGCATCCTCCTCATCGCGGGCGTGGTCGTGACCGTCGGCGTGCTGTTCGTCTTCAAGTATTTCAATTTCTTCAACGAGAACATCATTGCCCTCGCGCAGGCGCTGCAGTGGAACTACTCGATCGGCGCACTGTCGTTCCTGCTCCCGCTCGGTCTCTCCTTCCACACCTTCCAGAGCGTCAGTTACCTCATCGAGGTTTACCGCGGGAACTATCCCGCGGAGCGGCACCTCGGCATCTATGCGCTCTACGTCATGTTCTTCCCGCAGCTCGTCGCCGGCCCGATCGAGCGGCCAGCGCATCTCCTGCCACAATTCAAGAAGGCGGTCTCGTTCGACACTGGGAACGTTCTGTCCGGCCTCCGGTTGATGCTCTGGGGCTTTTTCAAGAAGATAGTCATCGCCGACCGGCTCGCGCTCTCGGTCAATTACGTCTATGCGAACATAGCCGCGGTGCCCGGGCCGAGCATCCTGTTCGCGCTGTTCGCATTCGGCTTTCAGCTCTATGCGGATTTCTCCGGATATACGGACATCGCGCGTGGGAGCGCGCGTGTCCTCGGCATCGATCTGGTCCGTAATTTCGATCAGCCCTATGCCTCCCGCTCCGTCGCCGAATTCTGGCGCCGGTGGCATATCTCGCTCTCTTCGTGGTTTCGGGACTACGTATACATCCCGCTCGGAGGCAATCGCGCGGGACGTTGGAAACAGTATCGGAACGTGCTCATCGTGTTCGCAATCATGGGCTTCTGGCACGGTGCCGCCTGGACGTTCGTCATTATGGGGCTTCTGTTCGGCTCGTCCATCGTCCTCGAACGCCTGACCGAGCCGCTGCGACAGAGAGGTGCGGCATGGGTCGGGCTCGACCGCCTGCCGCGCCTCCGCGCCGCTCTCCAGGTGGCCATCACGTTCGCCGTGGTGAACGTCGGGTGGGTCTTCTTCCGTTCACCCGATGTGCCGACCGCGCTCGCATTCTTCAAGCAACTGTTCGTCGGCTGGAGTATGCCTCTTGCGCAGTTCGTGGATGGATACGTCGTGCATCCGTTCCTGACGCTGGGCATCAGGAATATCGAATTAGGGCTTTCTATCGGCTTCGTTCTTATTCTCTTGCTTGTTGAGCATATGGAGCGGCGGCAGCTTCAGACGCAGTCGCTCTTCGTTCGGTCGATACTCTACAGCTCGCTGGTATTGGCGATAGCTCTGTTCGGCCTCTTCACCACGAACGCCTTTATCTACTTCCAGTTCTGAAGTATACTGGCCGCTATCATGCAAGACGAGGGTATGGCGAAACAGGTCGCGCGGTGGGCGGCGCTCGGGGCGTTGTTCCTCGTCCCGCTCACGCCGCTTATCGTTCCCAACGCGTATTTCTTCCCCTTCATTACCGGTAAGGCGTTCTACTTCCGCATTGTGGTCGAGTTCGCCGTCGCGGCGTGGGCGGTGCTCGCGCTCCTCGACAAGAACTATCGTCCGCGCTTCTCCTGGATCAGCGCGGCCGTCGTCGGCTTCGTCCTGTGGATGTTCGTCGCGGATGCCTTCGCACCGAACGCCGCAAAAGCGTTCTGGAGCAACTTCGAGCGCATGGAGGGTTGGGTGCTGCTCGCGCATCTCCTCGGCTTCTTCGTCGCGGCGGGCGCGGTACTGCGCGTGGAGCAGAAGTGGCGCGCCTGGTTCCTGACCTCGCTCGCCGTCTCGCTCGCCGTGAGCGGGTATGCGCTCCTGCAGCTTGCCGGCTCGCTCCCCATTCATCAAGGTTCTTCCCGCATCGATGCCTCATTCGGCAATTCCGCGTACCTCGCGGTCTACCTCCTCTTCAATGTATTCATTGCTCTCTGGCTCGCGCTTACCGAACGGTACGCTTGGCTGCGCTGGTCCCTGTTCGCGCTCGCCGTTCTTGAAGCGGTGCTTATCTTCTTCACCGAGACGCGCGGCACGGTTCTGGGGCTTGTCGGCGCGCTTAGCCTCGCGGCGCTTCTGACCGCGCTTACGGCGGGGAAGCGCGTGCGACGACTCGCCGCTCTCGCCCTGGCCGTGCTCCTCCTTCTGGTCGGCGGCTTATACCTCGCGCGCGACTCGGCGTTCGTACAAGGGAGTCATGTGCTCCGGCGCGTCGCCTCGATATCGCTCTCCGATGGCTCGACGCGCTTCGCCATCTGGCAGATGGCGTTCCGGGGAACGCTCGAGCGCCCTCTCACCGGTTGGGGGCAAGAAGGCTTCAATTACATTTTCAACAAGTATTATGACCCGTCGCTGTATGCGCAAGAGCCGTGGTTCGATCGGGCGCACAACGCATTCATCGACTGGCTTACCGCGGGAGGTCTGCCGGCATTCCTACTGTACCTCTCGCTCTTCGGCTCGGCCCTCGTCCTCCTGTGGAAGAGTTCGGAACTCTCGAGGGCCGAACGCATCATGCTTACGTCCGCGCTTGCCGCGTACGCGGTCCACAACCTCTTCGTGTTCGACAACCTGTATTCGTATGTGTATTTCTTCGCGCTCCTCGCACTCGTCGACTCGCAGGTCGCGCGACCCATCGAGCGCTTTGAGCGCGCGCCCGAGCTCGGCGCCGCCGCCGGTATGGCCTATGCGCTCCCGGTAAGCGCTGCACTCGCTCTCGCACTCGTCTGGTCCGTGAACGGTACCGGCATGCAGGCGGCGACGAAGCTTATCGTCGCCATGTCGGGTTCGCCGGCGGGCATTGACGGGAATATCGCCGCATTCGAAGAGCTTACCGCCCGCCCCTCGTTCGCCGCGCAGGAGATACGCGAACAACTCGTCTCGTTCGCGGCCGCGGTCACACAGAGTTCCCAGGCGACCGGAGAACAGAAACAACAGGCGGTCGCTTTGGCGATACGCGAAATGCAAAAGCAGGTCGCCGCGTACCCGCTCGATGCGCGCGGACATCTCCAGCTCTCGTATGCGTATCGGGCCGCCGGAGACGGTGCGAACACGATGAAGGAAATCCAAGCCGCCCTCGCTCTGTCGCCGCAGAAGGAGAGCTTCTGGATAGAGGCGGGCGCGCTCGCGTGGGACCTGGGTGACGCTCAAGCGGCGCGGAAGTATTTCGACACGGCGTACGCGCTCGGGCCGCAATTCCCCGGCCTCGCCGTGTACGCCGCCGCCGGCGCCATCGCGGTCGGTGACCAGAAGGTGGCCGACGCTATACTGCGTGACGCCTTCGGCACCGCGACGGTCGACAGTGACATTCTCGCGTTCGCGTACTATCGCGTGAAGGATTGGCCGCGCCTTATCGCGCTGTGGAAGCTGCGCGCGGAGAAGCCCGGTGCTCCCGTTGACGCCTGGTTCTCGCTCGCGGCGGCCTATTATACCGCCGGCCGGAAGGCGGAGGCGGTGTCGACCATCAACGCGGCGGTCGCGCGCTTCCCGGACGCGGCCGCCGCGGGTGCCGCCGCGCTCAAGCAGATCGAGGGCGGTGCGGCAGGGCAATGACGGTCCAAGAACACGTTCCGCTCGCGCCCTTCACGACGCTCGGCGTGGGCGGGCCGGCGCGTTTTTTTATTACCGCAACTTCAATTGAAGAAGTTCGAGAGGCGCTCGACTTCGCGCATACACGCGCGCTTCCGCTGTTCGTGCTCGGCGGCGGCTCGAATATCGTCGTCGGCGACGAAGGCTTCGACGGGTTGGTGCTTGCACTGCGCATAGCGGGCATTACGACCGAAGCGTGCGGCGACCGCATATGGGCGACGGTCGGTGCCGGTGTCGTCTGGGACGAGTTCGTGGTCTATACCATCGAGCACGAGCTGAAGGGTCTTGAATGTCTCTCCGGCGTGCCGGGCACGGTCGGCGGCGCGGTGGTCGCGAACCTCGGTGCGTATGGTGCGCAGTGCTCCGATACGTTCGTGCACGCGGAGGTCATCGACACACGGGAGGAGAACGGCGCGCTGAAGGTCATACGGAAAGAAGCATGCGGTTTTTCATACCATGACAGTATGTTCGGCCGCGAGCCGGGTCGATACGTCGTCGTGCGCGCCACCTTCGCGCTCTCGAGAGACCCGGCGGCAAGCCCGGCGTATCGGGACAATCGTTTTGATATGACCAGACTCACAGCAGCGCTCGGTCATACTCCGACGCAAAGAGAGGTGCGAGAGGCAGTGCTCGCGATGCGCGAGGAGAAAGGCTCGCTCATTATGAACGGCCGCCTTTCCTACAAGAGTGCGGGGTCGTTTTTCCATATGCCGTTCGTGTCGGAGAAGAAATATGAGGAGGTGGCGGCGCAGGCACGCGCGCTCGATGCGGGGAAGGAGGAACGCTTGCGTCCGTGGGCCTGGAAACAACCGGACGGGACCTATAAATTGGCTCCTGGCTTTCTGCTCGAGTACACGGAGTTCCAGAAAGGGTATGTGCGCGGCAATGTGGGCATATCGCCCCGACATACTCTTTCTATCATCAACGTCGGTGGCGCGTGCGCGCAGGATATCGCCGATCTCGCGCGCGATATGCAGGGCGCAGTCGAAAAAATATTCGGTATCCGTCTCGAACGCGAAGTCGAGTATGTCGGTTTTTCATAAGTTATCCACATGTGCAGCAGAGAAGCGCACAAAAAATATTTTCTCGCGCGATAATGATATGTAGAAACGTTTGTCCTGAACAATGTTGAAGGACGGACGGGTCGACATATCAGCTATCACCCATAATTCGCAACCACCATGGCAAAAAAGCGTAAGGCCGCGAAGAAGGCGACGAAGAAGCGCAAGGCTGCAAAGCGCCGCCGCTAGTTTCAAGACAGAAGAAACCCGCTTCGGCGGGTTTTTTCTTTTTTATTCTCATCATTTGGTTCTTGGAACTTATTTCGTATTTTGTTATACTGCCTGTCAATGCTCGGGCTCTCCCGTTTCTTCTCGAAGAATCAATCCGCAGCCTTCTTGAAGGCCGCGACGCCTATCGTGGCGGCGGCAAATAAGGTCTCCGAGGAGCTTGCGGGTCACTCTGACGAGAACATCCGCGCTCGAATACAGACGATACACGAACGGGCGGTCGCAGCCGGCGTGACGCCGGAGGAGGACCTGGTAGAAGTGTTCGCGCTGGTGCGCGAAGCGGCGCGCCGCACGCTCCGCCAGCCTCATTTCGACGTGCAGTTCTTCGGCGGGCTCGCGCTCCTGCGCGGGAAGATAGCCGAGATGCGTACCGGCGAAGGGAAGACACTCGTCGCGACCTTGCCGGCGACCTTCCACGCGCTTTCCGGGAAGGGTGTGCAGGTCGTCACGGTCAACGATTATCTCGCACGCCGCGACGCCGCATGGATGGGGCAGGTCTATCACTATCTCGGTCTCACGGTCGGTGTCGTCACCTCGAACGGCTCGTACCGTTACGATGCGTCGCACGTGGTGAAAGAAGAGGATAAAGAACGCGATGCCGCGGGCTCGTTCAAGGTGTTCTATGACTACCTGCGTCCGGTAGGGAAGAAAGAGGCCTATGCCTGCGACATCACCTATGTCACCAACAACGAACTCGGTTTCGATTATCTGCGGGACAACACCGCGTACGATGCTTCACAGATCGTGCAACGCGGCCATCACTACGCGATTATCGACGAAGTCGACTCCATTTTGATAGATGAGGCGCGCACGCCGCTCATCATCTCCGGTCCCGCCGGCGACTCGCAGAATCTCTACGAACGGTTCGCCGGTATCGTCCACAGCCTAGAAGAGGGGGCGGACTACACGACTGATGAGAAGCAGAAGGCGATACAGATCACCGAGGAGGGTATGCATAAGGCTGAAGCGGCGCTCGGCCTCGAGAACTTGTATACCGAAGGAGGAGTGAAGTATGCGCACCATCTCGAGACGGCGGTGCGCGCGCAGGCGCTGTTCCATAAGGACAAGGAGTACGTGGTCGCTCCGTCAGCCGACGGAGGCGAGATAGTCATCGTGGACGAATTCACCGGGCGGCTCCAGCCCGGCCGCCGCTGGTCGGAGGGGCTCCATCAGGCCATCGAGGCTAAGGAGGGGGTGAAGGTGCACGAGGAGACGCGCACCTATGCGACCGTCACCTTCCAGAACCTCTTCCGTATGTACACGGGGCTTGCCGGGATGACGGGTACCGCTCTCTCCTCCGAGGAGGAGTTTTATACCGTGTACGGGCTCGAGGTGGTCGTCGTACCGACCAATAAGCCCTCGCAGCGTAAGGATTTCGACGACCTCATCTTCCAGACGGCTGCGGGCAAGTATCGCGCCGTCGCGCGCGCAGTGAAGGAGCGGCACGAAAAGGGACAGCCCGTTCTCGTCGGCACCGTCTCCATCGAGGACAACGAGACGGTCAGCGAGTATCTCACGAAGGAGGGCGTGCCGCACGAGGTGCTGAACGCCAAGAATCACGAACGGGAGGGCGAGATTATCGCGGGGGCCGGCTCGGCGGGCCGCGTGACGGTCGCGACCAACCTCGCCGGCCGCGGCGTCGACATCAAGCTCGGCGGCGCGCTCGCGACGGGCGAGGAGCGCGCGGCGGTACTTGAGAAAGGCGGCCTTGCCGTCATCGGTACCGAGCGACACGATGCGCGCCGCATCGACAACCAGTTGCGCGGCCGCTCCGGCCGCCAGGGCGACCCCGGCGAAACGCGCTTCTATGTGTCGCTTGAGGACAAGCTGATGCGCGTCTTCGCCTCCGAGACCCTGAAGAAGGTGATGGGACGCTTCGGCATCCCCGAAGACGAACCCATCGAGAGCGCGATGATAACCAAATCGCTCGAGACCGCGCAGGGACGCATCGAGGGATTCAACTTCGACTCGCGCAAGCAGGTGCTCGCCTACGACGACGTGATGAATACCCAACGACTCGCCATCTATGCGCGCCGCCGCGCTGCGCTCCTCGGGAGCGACGCGGAGGTGGAGACGCTCATTCGGGACCTTCTTGGCGACGGCGAAGCGACGCTCGCCAGCTTTGAAACGAAGAAAGTCGAGTTCGGTGACACCTTCGTGCCGCACCTGCGCCGGCTTCTCCTGCAGGTCATCGACACCTTCTGGCTTGAGCACTTGGAGACGATGGATTACCTGCGCCGGTCGGTATCGCTGCGGGCATACGGCCAGCGGGACCCTCTCATCGAGTACCGCCGCGAAGGGCTGCAACGCTTCCGACAGCTCGAGGAGAATATCCGGGCGACCATTGTCGAAGCGCTTCCGCGTCTCGAGAATAAGGACGACGCGCGCATCCGCGCAGAGGAGGAGAAGACGCGCGCCGCCCTCGTCGCAGCGGGGAAGGAGGAGGGCGCCGCCCCGACACCGATCGTGCGCGCCGCCGGACACGGTCGTAACGACTTCGTCACCATCAAGAAAGGTGACGCCACGCAAACCCTCAAATTTAAAAAAGCCGAGCCCCTCCTCGTCGAGGGCTGGACAATCGTCGAGCCATAAGCACGAAGCACCAAGCACGAAATCCGAAACAAATCTCAAGCGCTAAAAATGAAAACAGAGAAAAAGAACGGATACGATTTGGAAGACAGAACGTTGAAATTCGCGAGTGACGTACGCACGTTCGTGCGTTTGTTGCCAAGATCAATTGCAAACAGCGAGGATTCAAGTCAGGTAGTGCGTTCTTCCGGTTCAGTTGGTGCAAACTACATCGAGGCGAATGAGTCGCTGAGTAAGAAGGACTTCTTAATGCGGATTCGAATAGCTCGTAAAGAAGCAAAAGAAACCGCCTACTGGCTAAGACTGGTCGATACAGGAGAGAAGTCCTCACTCGATGAAAGACGAAATGCGCTGCATCAAGAAGCACGCGAACTCGTGTTCATACTGAGTTCGATTATGAGGAAGTTTGAATCCTAGTTTTCTGCTTTTCTATTTTGAATTTGTTTCGGATTTCGTGCTTCGTGCTTAGGATTTCTTACTCGTGCCTCGGGTTTCCATTCATGCTAGGGTAGGGACAATGGCGTTTACGGACCACGTAACTATCTACGCATCGTCGGGGAAGGGCGGCGACGGCGTTATCCGCTGGCTGCGTACCAAGGAGTCCGCGCGCGGCGGGCCCTCGGGCGGCGACGGCGGCAGAGGCGGCGACGTCATCCTGCTCGGTGTGCGCGATATCGCTGCGCTCGCACACTATCGTTACGAGAAGAAATTTCATGCCGAGAACGGCGAGGCCGGCAAGAACGAGTTGAAGCACGGTAAGAACGGCGAACCTGTCTTTCTCAAGGTGCCTGTCGGTACCATTGCCCACGTCAAAGGGACGGACGAGACTCACGAGATCACGGAAGAGGGCGAGCAGGTTGTCCTCTTCAAGGGCGGCAGGGGAGGACTCGGCAATGCCCGATTCAAGAGTTCGACGAATCAGAACCCATTTCAGAAAACGGCCGGTAAGGCGGGGAAGGGTGGGGATATCGAACTCACCCTGAAAATCATCGCGGATGCCGGGCTCATCGGGCTTCCGAACGCCGGGAAGTCCTCGCTCCTGAACGCGCTTACGCGGGCCAAATCCAAGGTCGGCGCCTACCCCTTTACCACACTCGAGCCGAATCTGGGGGAATTCCACGGCCATATTCTGGCCGATATCCCCGGTCTTATCGAAGGGGCCTCGTCCGGACGAGGTCTCGGCATACAATTTTTGAAGCACGTCGAACGCACCGGAATCCTGCTGCATCTCGTCTCGGCTGACCAAGACGACCCTCTCGCGGCATATGGGGAGGTACGTAAGGAGGTGGAGTCGTTCGGGCACGGGCTCGTCAAGAAGCGCGAGGTCATCATCCTGTCGAAAATAGACCTTATTCCTTCCGCGGAGCGCGAAACAAAGATGCAGCTCCTCGCCAGAGAGACCGGCAGGGAAGTACTGCCCGTCTCGGTCATAGACGACGCATCGCTTAAAAAGCTCGCGAATACACTTTCAAAAATCTTCAAAAAGGACTAAACTACAGAGACCATGTATCGTCCGACCATAGGGCTCGAGGTCCACGCGGAGCTCTCGACGCGGACCAAGATGTTCTGCAGCTCGAAGAACGACCCGGACGAGACGCGGCCGAACGTGAACGTCTGTCCCGTCTGCATGGCGCACCCCGGTACGTTGCCCGTCATTAATCGAGAGGCGGTCCGGCACATTCTGCGCGTCGGCACCGCCGTCGGCGGCACGCTCGCCGACTTTACGGAGTTCGACCGCAAGAGTTATTTCTACCCCGACATCCCGAAGGGGTATCAGATCAGTCAGTACATCCATCCGCTCGTCACCGGCGGCGAGCTCGTCGGCGTCGCGCTCACGCGCGTACATCTTGAAGAGGACACCGCGCGTTCAACTCACGCCGGCGGCAAGAGCCTCGTCGACTTCAATCGCGCGGGCATCCCGCTTATGGAGCTCGTTACCGAGCCGGTGATACGAGATGCACAGACAGCAGGCCGCTTCGCGCGTGAACTGCAGCTGCTGCTGCGTACGCTCGGCGCCGGCGAAGCGAATCTCGAGAAGGGAGAGATGCGCATCGAAGCGAATATTTCAGTATCGAGTGAAGAGGGAACGTTCGGCACGAAGGTGGAGGTAAAGAATCTCAATTCGTTCCGCTCGGTCGAGCGGGCCATCGCCTATGAAATAGAACGGCAGACGAAGCTTATTGAGAGCGGCGGGAAGGTGGTACAGGAGACGCGCGGCTGGGACGAGGCGAAGCAGGAGACCTTCCGTCAGCGATTCAAAGAGGGAAGCGCCGACTACCGGTACTTCCCGGAGCCGGACCTCCCGAAACTCTTTCTCTCCGAGATGCCTGCATTTTCTTCGGAGGCGCTCCGCGCCTCACTGCCGGAACTCCCGTGGGAGCGTCGCACGCGATATGCGCAATTCGGTCTTAAGCCGGACGATGTCGAGTTCATCATCGCCTCTGTTGCGCGTGGAGTATTCTTCGATGCGGTCGTACGGGAACTGAATGATGAGCGCACCCTCGCCGTGCTCGCGGCAAATTATTTTATATCCGACCTTGCGGGAGAACCCGGCAGCGCTTCACCGGCATCATTCGCGAAACTCATTCGCCTCGTCGCCGCTCGCGAGCTCTCTTCGCGCGGCGCTAAAGATACGCTCGCCATCTTGGTCGAGAAGGGCGGTGACCCGAGAGCGATCGCAGAGGAGCACGGCCTCGTGCAGTCTCACGATACCGAGACGCTCCGGAGCGCCGTCCGGGACGTGCTAGGAGAGGAGACGAAAGCGGTTCTGGAGTATCGGGCGGGGAAGGAGGCGGCTCTGCAGTATCTGATAGGGAAGAGTATGAAAGCGAGCAAGGGCGCGGGCAATCCGGCTATTCTGAAAGACCTCATCATCCAAGAGCTCGGGAAGTAAGTTTGTGTACAACTCTTCCATCACAGCCGAGATATGGCTATACTACGGGCATGGATGAGATTCTCATAGAAGAGAAGAAATACATATCCTCAAAACGAGCGGCGAAAATTACCGGGTACGCCAAAGACTACATCGGCCAGCTCTGCCGGGAGGGCAGGGTGCCGGCACGACTTGTCGGACGCAGTTGGTACGTCCTCGAGACGGCCATTCAGGACCACCGATTCGGCGATACGGACGACCAATCGATAAAAAGTAAAAAAGAGGCGGCACCATCAGGACAATCTGCTACGGCGTTCCCGTCGACCTGGGAAGCCCCACGCTACGAACACTCTGAAGTCGAAGTTCTTCCATCCGTAAATCGTTTGCGTGACGAAGAGACGAAGCCTGCGGATGATATAAGCGGCGGGCGTATACAGGAGACATGGCAGGCATGGTTTGACCGTTTTGACCACACAACGCATGCAAACACCCCCGCAGACAGGGAAGAGGAGGCGTCTGCCGATCTCGTTGCGGTAACCGAACCTGAATCTGAGCAGGAGCCCGAGAACCTTGAGGCGCCGGAGAGTGAGGACGTGAATATCCCTATACGCGCCATATATCATCCTCAATATCAGCCGCCTCTCGAAGAGGTATTTTCACAGAAAGAAGAGGAAAATGTTGACGTCGAGACACAAGGCCAGGGAGAGCAGGAGGAGGGGCCAAAAAGAATGAGGCTCGTGTCTCTCCTAAAAGCGATTCAAATGTCCGGGGTATTACTGGCAGCTCTTATGGTCATAGCGGCAGTGCTCGGAAGTGGATATTTCGATACTTATATAACCTCGAGTAGCCAAGCCAGCGTAATTACTGGAGTATCTATCTATAATAAATAGATATATCCGTTTTGTTTCTCGTCTCGGATGAACGAGATAGGATTATTTTTTGTACATAAGACTTTTTACGTACATTTTCCAAGATATACGCCTTTTAAGATCCATAAAACCCTTTTTAAGGCAGAAAACCGCGTTTTTAGCGTGATGATTTTTTACATTTCTAATGCCGGTCATAAAAATTTGCACGCCAGTTGAATCTTATCCACAGTGTTGCGTTTTAATTTCATATCGAATGCCGAAATAACGAGTTATTATTTAGTTAATTCGGTTATCCGACATGACTCCTTTGAACGATAAAAATTTAATAACGACAAAGCAGGCTAGTGAACTATCCGGGTACACTCCCGATTACCTCGCGCGTCTCGTACGGTCGGGGAAAATAGCCGGCAAGCGGATCGGGCATAGTTGGTTCATCGAACGCGAGTCCCTGGTCACCTTTCTCGAACGCCTCACGCTCGCCGGAGCGCCGCTCAACGATAAAAATCTCATCACGACCAAGTATGCGGGAGAACTGTCCGGCTACGCCCCCGACTACCTCGCACGTCTCGCGCGGTCGGGGAAAATAGCCGGCAAGCGGATCGGGCATAGCTGGCTTCTCAACCGCGAATCGCTCACTCGCTTCATCGACCAACAGGGGGATCGCAAGATTGATCGCGCACGCGCGCTCGCGCGCGCGCGCGAAGAAGAGTATGTCCGGCATCAGCAATCCCGGCAGATAGTTACCCGCCTCACCAGTCGTGTCGCGCGAGCGTTGACCCCGCCGACCACCCCGTCGGAGCCGTTCGTTATCGTCGTGAGCTCGCTGCGTTCGCAGATGCTCGCGTTCTCCGTCGCCGTGCTCGTGGTCGTCTCCGGTGCGTTCGCGGCGAAGGCCGCACTGGTCGGTGAACTCGGGACGACCGTTGCGACGCTCGCCGAAGAAGCATCTTCCGGGTTCAGCGACGCCTTCGGCAATATCCCTGCGCGCATCATCGCGCGCTTCGGCGCGGCGAAAGAGGCGGTGCTCGCCGTGTCTCCGCGCGTTGCAGAACGCACCGCGCTCTCATCTGCGCAGATCGCGCCGCCGCTCCTCGCCGAGCTCGATGCTTCGTCTCTGCAAATGACTCTCGATGAGGCGGGAAGTCAGACATTCCGTAATGCGACCCCCGTTAGAAATCAGATTTCTAACGTGGCGACTACCCCGCTTATCACCGTCGCCGATATCCAGGCGTTCGCTCTCGATGCTTACGCGTTCGTCACGGACCCGTCGCACATCGCGGAATCACTTACGAACGCGTACCTTGCGTTCGGCACCGGCGCGTATAACGCCATCAACGCGTCGCTCGCCGCGCACCGTTCGCTCATCGAGCTCTCGGGCGCGCGGGCGCTCGCGCTCGCCGCGACGACACGCGACACGCTCGCAGAGGCGCCCCGCGCTGTCGCGCGGATGAATCTCGGGCTCGGCACGGCAGTCATCGAGGCGACGCATGCGGCGATACGCGCCGATGTCTCGCTCGCGTATGCCGGCGCGGAGGCCGCGCCGGCCTCTGCGCGCGCGGCTGTCGCGCTTATCGGGAACACGGGCGCTCTGCTGGCTCACGCCACTGAATACGCTACGGTACAGACGCCGGTCCGCGTCGCGCTCGCCCTGCGAAGTGCAGGCGAAGCAGGACTCTCCGCCGCGCACGCGGTCTTCAACGCGGAATATGCGCTCGCGACCGGCCTCGTCGCCCTCGCACAGGATGTCTCTCGAGACTCTCTCGCACTCGTCACGTCGACCGGCCGCCTCGTCTTCGAGGGTATGACACTCGCTCGCTCGCTCGGCTCCTCGCTCGCTGCCGTCCCTGGCGTGCTTACGAACGTGTCTCTTGGTGCGCTCGGTCACGTCGCGCTCGATACGGTGACTGCTCGGCTGCAATCGAGCCAGGTCGCCGCCGTACTCGCCACGACACTTCCTGCGCTCTCCTTGGGCGAGCAGACGGCGCTCACTACCTATGAGACGGTCAACGAATTCTTTTCTTCGGTGCGGGGCGGACTCGCCTTCTTCTTCAAGCCGCCGCCGGCCATCGTGCTCCCGACTCCCCTACAGAGACGGCCAATCGGCGCCGCGACAAGCACGCCAAGCGCTCCGCGCGTCACGACCACGCTCACCACCTATCCGACCTACACCACCGTCGTGCAGGGCGTCTCCGCGGACTTCGTGAATCAGTCGCTCGCCACGCTCCGCGGTGACATCCTCGCCACGGTCTCCGGCATGCTGCAGCCTATCAACCGCCAAGTGGCGACGAACGTCACCACCATCCAGCAGGTGAACATGATAGAGGACCTTACGGACCTCATCGTCAGGAATGGCGACTTCCGCGGTGGGTCGCTCACGAACGGGAGTCTGGTCTCCGCGTCGACCGGCACCTTCACCACGCTCAACGCCACGACCCTCAACGCCACCACCTCCAACCTCGGCAACGTCACCATCACTGGCGTGCTTACCGTCTCCGGTGGTCTCTCGTCAGGCACGAGCGCGACCGCGCCGTACTTCACCGCGACCTCGACTACCGCCACCAGCACCTTCGCCGGCCGTCTCGCGGTCGGCACCTCCACGCCCTGGGGCGAAGGAATTTTCACTGTCGGCACCTCCTCGCCGCTCCTCTACATCTCGAGCAACACGGGCCGTATCGGCATCGGCACCTCCTCTCCCGCGGTCGCGTTCGACCTCTTCGCCACCGACGCCCTGCGCCTGCCGGTCGGGACGACGGCGCAGCGGCCGACCGTCGGCGACGTCGGCTACGTGCGATACAACACGACGACTCACCAGTTCGAAGGATTCGGCGACGGAGGTTACTGGCAGGGTCTCGGCGGGGTCATCGACTCAGACCTGGATACCTACATCACGGCTGACACCAACAACACAGATGAAGACACGCTGCGCTTCGTCACTGCGAATGTAGAACGGATGACGATTACTCCCGCCGGTCTCATCGGCATCGGGACCACTTCACCCTATTCGCTCCTTTCCATTTCAAACAACCTCAACACCGCCGCCAACACGCCGCTCTTCACCATCGCTTCCACCACCGCGGGCACCGCCACTTCCACACTCCTGACTGTGCTGGCGAACGGGAACATTGGCGTCGGCACCTCCTCGCCTATGGCGATGTTGTCGCTCGCCAACAGCGGCGCTGTGGACGGGATAGTCTTGAGCAGGTCGACGGTCCCCTACTATGGGAGCATCTCGATCCCGCAAGATACCGGGTATCCGGTGAAATTCGGGGGTTCAGGGACGAACGGATTCGGTCTCTTCACCCAAGCGACCGGCAATTTCACTCCCGGCGACGTTAAGTTCTACCAGGACGCGTTCTTCGACGGCAACGTCGGCATCGGCACCACTTCGCCCGCGGCGGGCTTCGCGGTACAAGGCACGGGCTACGTGAGCGGCTCGCTCTTTGTCGGCGGAGCGCTCACCGCCACTTCTTCAATCTCAACTCCCTCGCTCACACTCTCCGGCGTTTCCATCAACTCGCTCCTCTCCACCAACGCCTCCGGCGTCATCTCTGCCACCTCGACCCCCACCTTCGGCAACTTCAACGCCACCAGCACCGTCGCCACCTCCACGCTCTCCACCGGCGGCCTCACGGTCGGCGGCACGCAGTTCGTCGTCCAGCAGACCTCCGGCAACGTCGGCATCGGGACGACGAACCCGACCAGCCCAGACGGCACCAATCCGATAACTACCGATACCACGCTTGCACTAACCATGTATGGTACCCAACCTGGTATCAACCTTATTGCAAGTACGGCTTCCGGATATTCGTCCGTCAACTTTGGCCGCGTCGGTGCCTCCTCGAATCCGTATCGCGCTCAAGTGAAATATGACCAGGCCAACGACGGCCTCATCCTCCATGCCGCCGGGTACACTGCCTTTTCCGAAGGCTCTGGAGAAAAAATGAGGATAGTAAACGGCGGCAACGTCGGCATCGGGACGACGACCCCCGGGATGCTCCTGGATCTCTACAAGAACCAAAATGCGAACACCTCGTTGTCCATCACCAACCCGAACACCGGCAGTACAGCCGATGCGGATATCACTTTCAATAACTCCACGCACTACGGCGCGCTTAGCCTCAACTCAACAGGCTTTACTACTGGGGGCGCCTTTGCAGCCGACGGCGTAACACTCGATACCAATGGTGCCGGAGGCATCGGCATCGTCTCTCGCGATACGTCCTCGACGCTGCGCTTCTATACCGGCGGCTACACGTTAGCGAACGAGCGCATGCGTATCGACAGCACCGGCAACATCGGCATCGGCACCACGACACCGAACGTGGATGCACACGCCTCGACGCGCAGAGTGCTCACTATCCAAGGGTCGTCTGACCAGGGCGTGGTGGAGGTGACCTCCGGCGCGGCGGACGCCACCGGGCAGGTGGTCGGCCAATACTCGTTTGTTGCGGCGAACAACAATGGCAATAAGAGGATCGGACTAATAGCTGGTCTTACGGAGGGAAGCACCGCCAAAGAGAGAGGCGGTGTCCTGCAGTTCTATACGCGCGCGAGCGGTGCCGGAGGAGCGCTTGCCGAAGCGATGCGTATCGACAGCACCGGTAAGATCGGCATCGGAACGTCAAGTCCGTACTCCCTGCTCTCCATCAGCAACTCCGCGACCACGGCCGCCAACACGCCGCTCTTCACCATCGCCTCCACCACCGGCGGTACGTCTACTTCAACCCTGATGACCGTGCTCGCTTCCGGCAACGTCGGCATCGGGACGACGTCGCCTGCGAGCAAGCTTGCAGTCTCCGGCGGTACAAGTATCGGCGCCAACTACAATATCGCTGCGCCGACAAACGGTCTCATTGTGCAAGGGAATGTAGGAATTGGGACGAATGCTCCAACGATGGGCTTTCAAGTTGGCGAGGCCAATTGGGGCGGTAACAGCAGTATTTATGTCAACGCCGCCACGAACAATTTCACTCTTAAGACGAACAGCGCGGCGTACTACATGACCTTCGATGAGAAGGGGATTTACCAGACGAGCGTTGCCGGGGTCAACGACTTCACCCTAAGCGCTACGAACCATATCTTACTGACGCCCGGAAGCGGGAAGAATGTCGGCGTCGGAGTGGCCAGCCCGGGGAGCAAGCTGCAGGTCGGGGGTTCTCTAAGCGGTACGGCGATGGACTTCCCGACTATCGCGGCGGGGGCGGGGAAGTATGGATTCGGACTCTCTCTCTCGGGCGCACCAACGGGAGGGAATCTCGATACGGGTCTCTATGTCGATAACGCGGTCGGAGGGGGAACGGATGAAGCGGGGCTGCTTGTAAATATGAATCATCTCTCCGGGTCGCCGGCCAACATGTACGGGCTCTATCTGCGCAACGTGGTCTCCGGCGGCTCCGTAACCGGCGGCAATTACGGCCTGTACGTGACGGGAGAAGTGAAGAATTATATCAGCGGCTCCGTCGGCATCGGGACGACTTCGCCCTATTCGCTTCTCTCCATCTCCAACTCCGCGACCACCGCCGCTAACACGCCACTCTTCACCATCGCCTCCACCACCGCAGGCACCTCGACTTCAACTTTGATGACCGTGCTCGCCTCCGGGAACGTCGGCATCGGGACGAGTAATCCGAGCACGTTCAAGCTCGAAGTCGCTGGCAACATCGGACCGGAAGCGGACAACACTCGGGACCTCGGCTCCGGCGCCCGGAGGTTCGCGAATGTGTATACCGGTAACCTGTTTGCTACCAGCCTGGAAGCGGGCTCCTACTTGAACACCGCTTCCGGCGGATTCGGCAACTATCAGAATATCCTTGTGCAGAGTGAAGACCTCTCTACGACATGGGCGACGGATAACTCGACGGTCACGACGAATCAGACTACTGCCCCGGACGGCACCTCGAATGCGGACAAGGTGCTCGAGAATACCAACAATTCAAATCACGGAGTCTACCAGAACGCCACGGTCACCAACACCACCTATACTCTAAGTGCGTTCGTGAAAGGCGGATTAGGGAGGACCTTCGCCGGATTATGGCTCTGGGATAACACGACCGGCAATATAGGCTTCTACGCCTCTTTCAATCTCGCCACCGGAGCGGTAGACACCACCGGTACGCGTCCGGGCGGCGGGACCGTCTCCGGAGCGACCATCACTCCGTATCCGAACGACTGGTACAGGATCTCCGTTACCGGGATTCCGGGATTTGCCGCGGTTGCGAACGCATATCTCGCCGTATCCTCCGCGTCCGGCAATCCGACAACGGCGTATACCGGAGATGCTGCTAAGGGTCTCTACTGGTGGGGGGCCCAGCTGGTGCAGGCGTCGAACGCCTACGTGTATGTGCGCACCACGACCCAATCAGTCGCTTCATCGACCGGTCTTGTAGTCAATGGTGCGGGGCCTCACCTATTCACCCAGGGCAACGTCGGCATCGGGACGACGAGCCCAAGCACCCTTCTCTCACTCACCGGCGGACAGGGAACGTACTTCACGAGCGGCGGGCGGGTGGGCATCGGGACCAATAGCCCGAGTACGCAGCTGCAGGTGGAAAATGGATATTACATCGGTCGGGATACCGACGCCCAGGATACACGGATGGAGTTCAGGGTGACCGGACGGAGCAATGCCTTCTCGTATGGGAGTAACGCCGAGACCGCCGCTACCCTCTCCGTCAGCTCGCCGAACGGCTCCGGCCTCGGCGTCTCCGGCATCGCCGCCGATGGCGCTCATCCCGCCTTCCGCTTCCAGGGATACACCGGCACGACCGCGACCCCCACAGTCTTCCCGGTCATCTACGAAGCCTTCAAGTCTGACGGCACCGCCTCCGGCAGGACCGCACTCACCGGCACCGAGAAGGCCTTCTCCTTCTACAGCGGAGCGTATGACGAGAGCGGGACCGTCCTCCTCACTATGCTCGGCGGCGGCAACGTCGGCATCGGGACCACGACACCGAACCAGCTCCTCTCCCTCTATTCAGCCACGACGCCGTCCCTCAACTTCTCCGCCGCGGCAGCAGGCCAATGGACCATGGGCATCGACACCGCCGACGGGTACAAGTTCAAGATCGCCAGTTCGACCGCCGTCGGCACCAACACGCGGCTCACAATCGACAGCAACGGGAATGTCGGAATAGACAATACGTTGTCCAAAACGTTCAGCCCCGTGTACAAGCATCTCTCGGTCGGCGGGTACGCTAATGTGGTTGCGAGAACGGGGACTTCTGCTGGGAATTACATGATGCTTACCAACAATGCTTATCTGGGAAGCAGTCACGTTGAGAATTACTCAATCAGTTCTGAAGAAGCGTCAGAATACGCCCAGCACGACGGCATACATTCATTCAGGGTGGCGGGGACAGGCACCGCAGACAATGCAATAACTTGGACCGAGGCGATGACGATTATAAACAGCGGCAACGTCGGCATCGGGACCACGAGCCCCGCGCAGATGCTCTCGGTCGGAGGGTCGCTCTTCGTCGGCGCGTCTGCCGCGGGCGGTACGGACGGGGGATTGGGTGTCGGCGTCGTCAACACGACTGCGGGCACGCTTCAGACGAGCGGCGCAGCAACCATTGGCGGTACGCTCACTCTCTCGAACGGAACTCTCACCGCTCCCGCCGCGCTCTCCATCACGAGCGGCGGCGCGGGCGACCTTACGCTCGATGCGGGCTCCGGTACTATCAACGTCGCTTCAGGCGACGACATTCTCGCCGTCGGCGCGAATTCCAACCTCGGTTCGGCGGGTGTCCCGTTCAACACGCTGTATGTGGACACTGTCAACGCGACCACACTCATTGGCGTAATCTCCGGCGGTTCTACCAATTCCTCCGACTGGACCATCAACGCCGACAACGCTTCGGACGACACTCAAACCATGAACCTCATCTTCGAACGCGGCACTATCACGCCGAATGCACTCCTCACCTGGAACTCGGACGGAAATATGAAGCGCTTCGAACTCAATCAGCCGCTCTACATCCAAAATGCGTCCGCCTCGACGACTCTTGTCACCTTCGACTTGAAGAGCGTCGCCGGTCAGACTGCGGACATCTTCCGCATCGCATCCTCCTCCGGCGATTATCTTCTTAACATCACTTCAGCCGGCAATCTCGGCATCGGGACCACGAGCCCCTCGGCTCTGTTAGCAGTGCACGGCAATAGTTACGTCAGTGGCACAGGATTCTTCGGCGGGGCGATAACGGCGACGTCAACGCTCACTCTCTCCGCGCTCGGCACTCCCGCAGGCAGCCTGTTGGCGGTGAATGCGTCAGGCCAGCTCATCGCCACTTCAACCGTGAGCGTCGCTAACCTCTCCCTCGCCAAGGGCCACTTCCTCGTCGGCAATGACGCGGGCATCGCCCAGGCCACCTCGACCGTCTTCATCTCTTCAACAGGCAACGTCGGCATCGGGACCACGACGCCCATCACAAAATTGTCTCTACAGTCGAACTCCACCGCGAGCAGCCACTATCAGATGAGCTGGTATGAAAACGATGCCGCCGCCGGCTCCCAGGACTGGAGAATGTCCATTGGCAACAGCACCGGGTACAGCGGTTATCTGAAGTTCGGGCGAGGAGATTTTGGCAATGGATTGGGCGAATTCAACATATATAGCGGCGGAGCGGTGCTTCCCACTGGGAAAACCGTCGGATTGTTAGGATCTGCTTCTATTTCTGCGGGCGAAAACACCAACTATGCGCTGTCATTCAATACCGCATCAAACGCACAGTTGACTTCCGGGACGTATATTCGTTTTGATACCAATGGTAGCGGAAATGAAACGATGCGGTTAACTGCCGCCGGCAATCTCGGCATCGGCCTCACCACCCCCGCGTCATACCTCAACATCGGTGGCAACAAGTCGGCCTCTTCGTGGACGACGACCGGCCTCAACTTCGCCGTGAACGCGAACACGCTCACCGACACCTCCTCGAGCGCCGGGACCATCGCGACCCGCGCCGCGAACTCGCTCGGCATTCCGACATTCGCGTTCTATAACGCCACCTCGACGATAACCAACGCCGCGACGCTCTATATCGCGGGTGCTCCCATTAGCGACAGCGCGAGCAGCACCGCCATCACCAACGCGAGCGCGCTCTACATCGCCGCAGGCGCGATGACGCCCTCGGTCACCACCAATAGCTACGGCCTGAATGTGAATGCGCAGACCGGCGCCACCAACAACTACGCCGCGATATTCCAGGGCGGCTCCGTCGGCATCGGGACGACGACGCCGTCGGCAAAATTGACCATCACCGACGCGACCAGTGCCTATAACGGCGAGATAGGCTCGCTTTTGATAAATAATTCCACAGACCCGCATCTGAAATTGTCTCTCGGCATTGATACGTCGCTCGGAAGCTCTGGGGGGAGTGCCTACATTCAGGCGGTAAAAAGCACGGTCAATTACATTCCGTTGCTGTTGAATCCTGCGGGAGGCAACGTCGGCATCGGTACGACGACTCCCGGCCTTGCGCTTGATATAAATTCATCGGGTACAACCTTCCTGCGTGGATCTTTTACCGGTGGGCAGGCACTGCAGTTAGTGGCAGGAGAAAGTGGAACGGGCATTGTCCAAGTCGGTTCGGGATTCCTAACTTTCAACACGAATTCGAACGGAAATCTCACCACTCCCAGTAATGAACGAATGCGGATTGATAATAACGGCAACATCGGCATCGGGACCACGACGCCGCAGGCGCAGCTACACGTTATTCCTGGCTCGACGAACACGGCCGCCGGATTGATCGTCGGCAACGTGGCAGCTATGACACAGAGTTCCGGATTTGATGCGTCACCGAATAAAATCGAGATTGGCGGAAATGCTGCACAAAGCAGCGACTCCAACTTCGCCGAACTCGGGCTCTCGACGAATCAGACGGGGACGGCCAACGTCGTGGGCGCCCTCATGTTCATGAACCGGGCCTTGAGCACTTCCGATAAGCGGCTCGGGCAGATAACCGTTGCCACCAACGGCGCGACGAACAGCGGCGACCTCTCCTTCGCAACGATGAATGCGGGCACCTTTGCGGAAAAGATGAGGATAACGAACGCCGGCAACGTCGGCATCGGGACCACGACGCCGGCGACTCTGCTTCAGCTTGTTGGAGGCAGTCCGACCGGTATCACGTTCGGTTCATCTGGTATTCGGGCCGTGAAGCTTTCGAGTGAGAATCAAGTAGGCACGACGTACGCAAACTCCTTTGTACTGTATGTAAATGGAGATACCAATAATGCTCCGGCAACCGAAGCGTTTAGGATAAACGGCAACAATTATGCCGCGACCTTTGCGGGCGCTGTCTCTGCCCCGTCGCTCACGCTCTCGGGCGTCTCGGTGAACTCGCTCCTTTCAACAAATGCAAGTGGGGTCATCTCCGCCACCAGCACCCCCACCTTCGGCAACTTCAACGCCACCAGCACCGTCGCCACCTCCACCATCTCCACCGGCGGCCTCACCATCGGCACCAATCAGTTCGTCGTCCAGCAGACCTCCGGCAACGTCGGCATCGGGACGGCGAGTCCGGGAGCAAAGTTGGAAATTGCTACTGCTGTGGACGGTGACGGAATTAAAATCACACAATCGAATCCGTTCGGTGTCAGAACACTCTTGAGCATCGGCACAAGCAAGTACGCCACGTTTGGTTTGGCAGGAGCAGCAACGAACTCCTTCTTCAATGGTTCTGTGCAGGGAGACTTGGTTATCATGGCGAATCAGAATAACAGCGTATTGCTCGGCTCGGATAATGGTTCTGGAACCGCCAACCCTTCAGTAGTAATAAAGAGCGGCAACGTCGGCATCGGGACCACGACGCCAGACTTTACTCTTGATGTGAACGGCTCGAACTCGAGCGCTCTCCTCAAATTGGCCAATACTTCGTCTGCCGCAGTAAACAACGGCGCCAATGTCCAGTTTAATCTGAAAGATGATACGGGCTCATCGATTGGTTACGCTTCTATATTTGGAATATCGACTGGGGTAACATCGGCTGCAAATGCCCAGACAGGCGAATTGCGTTTTTTCACAAAAACGGCCGGTAGCAGTGTGTTGACTCAAAAGATGGTGCTAGACACCTCCGGCAACGTCGGCATCGGGACGACGACGCCGCAGGCGCAGCTGCACATTATTCCTGGTACGACGAATACGGCTGCCGGACTGATCGTCGGCGATGTCGCTGCGATGACTTCGAGTTCTGGATTTGACGCGTCGAACCAAAAAATCGAAATTGGCGGGAATGCCGTACAAAGCACTGATTCTAATTTTGCCGAACTCGGATTGTCGACGAATCAGACGGGAACGGCCAATATCGTAGGCACCATTATGTTCATGAACCGAGCTCTAGGCACCACCGACAAGCGGCTCGGACAGATAACCGTTTCCACCAACGGCGCGACGAATAGCGGCGACCTTTCATTCGCAACGATGAATGCGGGCACCTTTGCGGAGAAGGTGAGGATTACCAACGCCGGCAACGTCGGCATCGGGACGACGAGTCCGCTTGAACTGCTTCATGTTGCTGGTGTAAATAACACCGGTGTGATGATAGGCGGCCCCGCTGCGCCGTCCGAGGTCCCAGGCGGAACGTACAACTATCTGAAAGTGATAGGGTATTCCGCCGGAGTGGACAGGGGCGGGATGATGCTGCTCGGCGGCGGGTGGACCAACAACAATGGCGGCGCCACGACCGTCTTCGGCACGGTCTCCGGCCTCAAGTCCCAAGACAACGGTTCCACGAAGGAAGGGTACCTCTCCTTCGGCACCAACACCGGTTCAGCGGTGACCGAGAAAATGCGTATCACCGACACCGGCAACGTCGGCATCGGTACCACTTCGCCCGCGGCGGGCTTCGCGGTACAAGGCACGGGCTACGTGAGCGGCTCGCTCTTCGTCGGCGGCACTCTCACCGCTACTTCAAGCATCACCACCCCCTCGCTCACGCTCTCGGGCGTTTCCATCAACTCGCTTCTCTCCACCAACGCCTCCGGCGTCATCTCTGCCACCAGCACCCCCACCTTCGGCAACTTCAACGCCACCAGTACTGTCGCAACATCAACCATCTCCACCGGCGGCCTCGCCATCGGCACCAATCAGTTCGTCGTTCAGCAAACCTCCGGGAATGTGGGCATCGGGACGGCGAATCCCGGTTCAAATCTTGATGTGTGGTCAGCGGCAGATACTGGGGAACATTTAACCGCCCGCTTCTTAAACACGAACCACAACACGCTCCGGCTCTACCAATACGGTAGCGCCAATGCGATGGATAATTGGAATCTTTTTGATGTGTCCGGTACGGAACAACAAGTCGGTTTTAGAATTGCCAACGATAACACTAAATTTTTAGGATTAACCAGTACCGGCAACGTCGGCATCGGGACGACGACGCCACTCAATAAGCTTACGGTGTACGGCACAGGAAACGCCCCGGCGTCGTCGGGAACGACACCTAACGGCATCGCTTCTTTCGCAAGTGCAAATAACAACAATCTCTATTTCGGTTCAATCGGCTCTTCCCCCTACGCTTTCTGGATGCAAGTGCAAGACAGTGCGAATCTAGCGACAACTTACCCCTTGGCTCTTAATCCAAACGGCGGCAACGTCGGCATCGGGACGGTGAGCCCGAATTATAAGCTCGAAGTGCAGGGTACCGCCTCCTCTACCGACTTGTACGTCGAAGGGCACTTCCTCGGCCAGAGGGGCTCGGCATCCACAACCATCGCCTTCGGCGCGAGCGCGGGAGCCGCCGTCACGAGCGCGACGAACGGCGTCTTCATCGGCAACGGCGCGGCGACGACCATCACCACCGGCGCGAACAACATCGCCATCGGCAGGGATGCGCTCGGCTCGGCAAACGCTATTACCCACGAGAACATCGCCATCGGCACGAACGCTCTGAAGGTCGTGAGCGGGACCGGAGCATACAACAACGCAATCGGGTATCAATCTGGAATGGGTATCACGGACGGACAAGACAATGCTCTGTTCGGTTATCAAGCTGGCGGCTCTGTCACGACAGGGAACGGCAATACCTTCCTCGGCAATCAATCCGGCGAGAATGTCACTACCGGAGGAAGCAACACTGCCATCGGACACTACGCCTTGCGAAGCGCGGCAACGAGTGCTGCGGGGAACGTCGCCCTCGGCAATTACGCCGGCTACTACGAGACCGGCAGCAATGCCTTCTACGTCAACAACGTCGACCAGACCAACACCGCGACCGAGAAGTCCTCCTCGCTCCTCTACGGCACCTTCTCCGGCACGGCCGGCTCCCTCACCGGCCAGAAGTTGGTGGTCAACGGCAATCTCGGTGTCGGCACTACTTCTCCCTACAGCCTCCTCTCGCTCTCGAATAACCTCAACACGACCGCCAACACGCCGCTCTTTACCATCGCCTCGACGACCGGCGGCACATCCACCACGACGGTGCTGACCGTCCTCGCGAACGGGTATGTCGGCATCGGCAAGACACCCCAATCTCCGCTCGAGGTGGTGAACACGACCGGGTCGGACTCGGCCGGCGGCATCGTCGTCTCGAGGAACGGCACGCCTGCACAGTACATCACCATCAACGAACGCGGAGGCTCGGCCCACTGGATAGGAGGTCTTGGTTCGAAGGGCTTCTACTTCACCAATCAGGACACGAGCGCCACGGTGCCCGGATTCGAGTTCGATGTGAACGGAGCGACGGACACGGGAGGCGGGACCCGCGCCCTCGTCATCATGAACTCCGGCAATATCGGCATCAGCCAGACCTCTCCCACATACACCCTCGACGTCACCGGCACCGGACACTTCACTTCATTCGTTGACGCGGCGAACTTCATCGCGACCTCCACGACCGCCTCGCAGTTCCCCTACGCCTCGACGACGATGCTCTCGGCCTTCGGCTCGCTCGCCATCGGCACCACCTCGACCACGACCATCATGGGCGACGGCAATACCTCCACCATCTACGGCCCCCTCGCCGTTCGCGGCACTTCGAGCCAGGGCAGCCTGCTCACACTCCAGAGAGGGAACGCGGCCGGCGACAACTCGCTCTCCTTCAACGACCAGGTCGGCACCCAGCTCCTCCAGCTCTACACCGCCGCCAACACCGGCTACGCCTACCTCACCGGCTACCAGAGCTACCTCTCCTTTGGCACCTCGGTGGGCGGCGAAACGCTGCGCATCGACACGTCGCGCAACTCCCGCTTCTCGGGCCACGTCATCCCCACCACCGACCTGACCTACGACCTCGGCACCACCGCCGCGTACTGGAACCATCTCTACGCGGCGTACGCCTCGACCACCCAGGTCGGCAGCACGGGGAATGCCTACCTCGCCACCGCCGGCGGCTCGGTCGGCATCGGCACTACTTCGCCCGCGGCGGGCTTCGCAGTGCACGGCACCGGTTACATCAGTGGTTCACTCTTCCTCGGCGGCACCTTGACCGCAACCGGCACGGTCGCCCTCACCCCCGCCGCCCGCACCTCGGGCGCCACTCCGTACTTCACGCTCACCGGCGCCGCCGACACCGGCCTCACCGCCTCCACCGAGGCCCCCGACGTGCAGTGGAACCTCGCCCGCACCAAGACCCACGCGAACGGCACCATCACCCTCCAGAGAGACATGCTCGTCAACGCCGCCACCCACGCCTTCACCTCCTTCACCTCCGGTCTCATCACCGACCTCGCCACCGTCGGCATCACTGGCGCCCCGCTCCTCGGCACCAACGCGACCTCCACCAACTCTCACACCCTCTACCTCGGCGCTTCTGCTCTCAACGCCTCCACCACCAACTCCTACGGCCTCACCGTGAACGCCAACACCGGTGCCACCAACAACTACGCCGCCGCGTTCCTCGGTGGGAACGTCGGTATCGGTACGACGACGCCAGATTATAAACTCCATGTAGTAACAGGTAGTGATTCTGACAATAGTGGCTTGCGAGTCGTAGGAAGTACGCAGGATGTCAGAATTATGATGCAGCCCTCTGGTCCATATCTAGGTACATTTAGTGCTCATGACCTGAGACTCGGAACTAGCAATAGTGAAAAAATTAGAATCACAACCGGAGGCAACGTCGGCATCGGGACGACGACGCCGGACGTCCAGCTCACCGTCAACACGAGCTCCGATTACGCGCTCGCGCTCGAGGACAGCACTACCGGCGCGGTGAACAATTCAGTTGCCCAGGTGTTCAGGCTCAAGGACGACTCCGGCGGCCTTATCGAGTATGGCGCGCTCGATATGGTCACGACCGGCATCACGAATGCCGCCAACGCCCAGACGGGCCGCATGGATTTCTATGTCAAGACCGCCGGGGTGAACAGGGCGTTCACGGGAACGCCTGCGTTAAGCATCAACGCGGGAGGTAAAATCGGCATCGGCACGACGACCCCCAACCAAAAGCTCTCCATTTTCAACAGCGCCGCCGACTCGGCTATTGAATTCTCCTCGCTCACGGGTGACCCGTACAAGTGGACTATCGGGCAGGATTATTCGGACGCGGGCAAGTTCAAGATTTCCTCCTCCACCGCGCTCGGCACCAACGACCGCTTCGTCATCGACGGCTCCGGCAACATCGGCATCGGCACGGCGAGCCCGGAGGTATTGTTGGAAGTGAATAAGTCGCAGGATGCCGATTCCTCAATCCGTGTGATCAACGCGAATTCCGGGACAGGCGCAATGTCGACCATATTGGTCGGCGAGTCGGCGACCGCGGGCCATTACGGCTACCTTCGTCACTACGGCGATAACTTCACCACGAGCGGCGTGAATATGGCGAGCACCACTGTTCTTTCAGCACAGGATGCCGGCGGCTTGAATATAGGCACGACGAACTCCTCTGCTCCGATGCGGTTCTACACTGGCGGGTCTGCAGATTCAAATGAGAGGTTGCGAATCACCAGCGCCGGCAACGTCGGCATCGGGACTGCGGCGCCGGGTGCGAAGCTCCAGATCAACCAAGCCGCAGGGGAGAACGTTTCAGCGTTTCGTTTCTCTGATGCTGACCTTGCTCACGGCGTGACTTCTGTTGTTCCGACCGATACAGTGTTCAATGCTGGAACATGGGGGAGTAGCACCGGTGGGGCATATTTGATTGGCTTGAGTAATGGTACGAACTCATCTCCAGGCATGATTCTCGAAGGTATCCTCGGGTCGACCGACCCGGCCGACTCCCTGCCGGCGTTCAGGATAGTGGGAAGCAAGAAGTCCGGTACGGGCGAGGGAGCCATCGGCACCTTGGAAACCGTCCTGGAGGTTGAAAACGGCACGGCCGGCGCCGGGACAAAGTTGCTGACCATCTTAGGGGGCGGCTCCGTCGGCATCGGGACGACGACGCCGAACGCGCGCCTCCACGTGGTGAACGCCTCCGCCGATCTCCAGGCGATATTCGGAGATACGACCCGCGATACCATCATCCAGATGGCGAAATCGAGCGGAGGTGGCGCATACGTGAACGCGCTCGCCATGAGCTCGAATCTTACTGTCGGGCAAACGTCCGTGCTGGGCCGCACCGATATCTTCGGCGGCACCACTTCCGGGTTATCGGTTCTCAATACCGGCTTTGTCGGAGTGGGGACGACCTCGCCACTCTCCAGACTCGCGGTTTCGGGCGGCGCGTCAATCGGCGCGGATTACAACATCGCCGCGCCAACGAACGGCCTCATCGTGGAGGGCAACGTCGGCATCGGGACGACCGCGCCGGACCTGCGTTTGGCACAGAAGCTCGACATCGCAACGCTTAATGACCAGGGAGGCATGGCGCTCACCTCCTGGAACAACGTCAATTCGAATGCGAGCGTGTTGGATTTCAAAAAAAGCAGAGGCACATCCATTGGAACGCACACCATCGTTCAAGACGGCGACACGCTCGGTCAGATCGTGTGGCGCGGCAGCGACGGCACGGCCTTCAGGGATACGGCAGCGATAGGAGTCTCTGTTGATGGTACGCCCGGAGCATCCGATATGCCCGGTAGGATTACTTTCTCTACCACGCCGGACGGTACAGCTGCGTCACTTGAACGAATGCGAATAACTAATACCGGCAACGTGGGTATCGGCACCACGAGTCCGTATGCAAATCTTTCGGTCCAGAACAATTATGGCAGCACCAATAGTGCGCTGTTCTCCGTCGCTTCTTCTACCGCCGCCAACAGCAGCACGGCCTCCACCTTCTTGACCGTGCTCGCGAGCGGCCTCGTCGGCATCGGGACGACCGCGCCGAATGCCAGATTACAAGTGGTCGGGAGAGGGCCGACGGTGAACTTTGGAGAGAACGCCCTTGCGCTCGGCACGCATAACGGGGCGGATAGCATCCTGACTATCGAGAGATACAGCGACGCATTCCCCGTCGCGACGATACGGGCAGGATTCGCCGACAACGACACCGGTGTCGGCATAGACCTCCAGTACCGGGATTCTACCGGCGCCGTACAACACGGTCTGTATATCAACTCCTCCGGCAATGTCGGCATCGGGACGACAACGCCTCTCTCTAAACTCGCGGTCTCGGGTGGAGCAAGCATCGGCGCGGACTACAACATCGCCGCGCCGACCAATGGACTTATCGTGGAAGGCAACGTTGGCATCGGGACCACCTCGCCCCTCGCGACGCTCTCGATACAGCCGGCGACGAGCGTCACGCCCTTCATCGTCGCGTCCTCGACCGGCGCGACGATGCTCTCGGTCAACGCCGACGGCTCCCTCTCGGCCAAGCTGAAGCAGCTCACCGCCGACTACACGGTCGACTCGGTCGGCTCGAATATCTCGGCGGGCGACATCGTCTCCTACATCAACGGGAAGGCGCGACGGGCGACGGTTGCGACAGGAACGCCCGTCACGGCGAGCAGCACCGACGCAACATATGTAGCTGCGGCCCTGCTCGACTCGACGCACTTCGTGGTCGCGTATCGGGTTCCTACCATCGGCTTCGTAGAGGCCGTCGTCGGCACGGTCTCGAACACAAGCATTACCTTCGGCACGCCCGTACAGCTTAATGCCGCCAACTCGAATTATATTTCCATCACCGCCCTTGACTCGACGCACTTCGCCGTCGCGTACCAGAACGCCGCGGTGAGCAACTTCCTCTACGCCGTCGTCTCTACCGTCTCCGGCACCACCATCACCCCGGGCACGCCGGCAGCCCTCAACTCCTCCAATCCTTCGAACTACACGTCCGCCGGTACGCTCGACTCGACGCACTTCGTGGTGGCCTACCACACCGGTGCCGGTGCAGGGAGCGTACTCGCCGTCGTCTCCTCCGTCTCCGGCACCACCATCACCCCCGGCACGCCGGCAAGCCTCGATAGCGCGCCCGCTCAAACGACCGGGACTGCCGTCCTCGATTCGACCCATTTCGCCGTGTCATATCAGGAATCCGGTTCGACATTCCTCCGCGCCATCGCCGCCTCCGTCTCCGGCACCACCATCACCCCCGGCTCGTCCGTCGAGCTGGACGGCGTCATCCCCAACACTCCGGATGCCGAAGCGCTCGATTCGACGCACTTCGTCACGGCATATGCGAACTCGACGGCTCTCAAGGCCGTCGTCGCCTCCGTCTCCGGCACTACTATCACCGCTGGCACGTCGGTCACGTTGGATACGGTTACAGGAGGGGCGAGTTTCATTTCCGTCGCCGCTTTCGATTCGACACACTTCGTAGCGGCGTACAAGGACACCGATGTCAATTATGCTACTGCCGCCTTCGGTTCGGTCTCCGGCACCACCATCACCGCCGGCACTGTCGCCGCGTTGAACAGTGTCAATTCGCAATACACGTCCGTTATCGCCGTCGATACCACGCGTTTTGTCACAGCGTACCAGAACGCGACCAATAACCGCGTCGACGCCGTCACCGCCCAATCCGCCGGCAGCTCGCTCCTTGGTATGGCGACGAATACCGGGAGCTTGGACGGCAGCGTGACCGTGGCCACCAACGGCATCGTCTCCGGCCTCACCGGCCTCACCGCCGGCTCCACGTATTACTTCAGCGGCGCGAGCGGACTCTCCACCACCTCATCGAGTTACAAGGTCGGCGTCGCGCTCTCCACCTCTTCTCTGCTGCTCAATTCGGGAAGCGGCGCGGGGAGCGACCAATTCTTCGGCGATATGATATTCTCGAACAACTTCCGCATCACGGAGAGCCAGACCTCTCCGCAGGCGCTTCTCTTCAAGAACCAGCTGAATCACCAGATATTGTCGCTCGACGAAAGGGGCGACCTCACGCTCCCCGGCGTCCTCACCGCCGCGCGCTTCCAGACGACCGGGTCGGCGTTCACGCTCGCCGAGAACGGGAATCTGGGGCTCGGGACCACCTCGCCCTACGCGCGGCTCTCTATCCAGGCGACCGCCGGCGGCGTCACGCCGCTCTTCGCCATTGCTTCATCCACCAGCGGCGCGGCGACCAGTACCGTGTTCTATGTCGCCGCTAACGGCACGGTCGGCATCGGGACCAACACGCCCTCCCACACGCTCGAGGTCGCGGGCGACATTGGCGCCATCTCTTTCGTGAATACCTCGACCCGCGACGCGAAGACCGACATCACTTATCTCACGAGCGAGGAGGCCTCGACCACGCTCGCGCGGCTCGAAAGCCTGAAGGTCGCCACGTATCGATACAAGATAGAAGACCAGAAGGACCCGCTGCGGCTCGGTCTCATCAGTGAAGATGCGCAGACGCTCGCGCCCGAGATACTCGCGCCCGACGGCAGGGGTGTCGACATCTATAAGCTCGCGACCTTCACGCTCGCGGGCGTGCAGGCGCTCGCGGCGAAGGTCGGCGAGCAGGAGACGCGCCTCGTCTCGCTCGAGACGCGCATAGCTGCCATCGAGAGCGGGGCAGTCAGCTCGGCGAGTGGCTCGCCCGTGAGTTTCTCGAGTTCCAGCATCGCCTCCGCGCTTGAGGGCTTCGGCGTGTTCATCCAGAAGGGCATCGCGCAGTTCGGCACGCTCGTCTTCGACCAGTTCGTCGCTGCGACCGACTCGACCGGCGCGTCCTCGGCGGGGGCCGTCACCATCCTCGCAGGTAATACGGTCGCCGAGGTCACGAACGCATATGTGAAGCCGACCTCCAAGATATTCGTCACCCTCACCGCCTCGACCACGGGCTCCTGGTACGTGAGCGACAAACAGAGCGGCTCCTTCCGCCTCACGCTTTCCGAGGTGCAGCCGGCCGATGTCTCCTTCGACTACTTCATCGTCCAGACAGAGGGCCAGGTCGCCACCTCCACCCCCGCCACCTCACTTGGCGGCGAGACACCCAAGTCATCCTCGATTGACACGGAGGCGCCCGTCATCATCCTACTCGGGGATAATCCGGTACGTCTCCCGCTCGGCGGCGCCTATGTCGAACCTGGCGTGACCGTCACCGACGCGGTGGACGGTACCGGTACTTACGCCACGTTCGTCAACGGTATCGAGGTGCCGGACCCGGCGGCGGTCATCGACACCGGCAGCGAAGCGACCTACATCATCACCTACTCGGCCACCGACCAGAGGGGTAATCTCGCGACCGCGACCCGCTCGGTCATCGTCGGCGCTTCCGGAAGTCAGACTTCCGACACGACCCCGCCGACCGACACGACTGCGACCACAACCGCCTCCACGACCCCGCCGGCCGATACGACTGTGCCGGTAGATACCACCGCGCCGGTGGTGACGCTCTCCAGCGAAGCGGCAGTGCAACTTACGGTCGGCGGTATCTTCATCGACTCGGGCGCGACCGCTGCTGATGATACCGACGGCGACCTGACCGCGAGCATCGCGGTCACCGGCGCGGTCGACACGGCGACCGCCGGCTCCTACACCCTTACCTACACCGCCACCGACGCGGCAGGGAACTCCGGCTCCGCCTCGCGCACCGTGACCGTCCTCGCCTCCTCAACAAGCTCTCCCTCCGATTCAACCGCAACCTCCACTCCCGCCATCTAATTCACAAGCGTCGCTTGGAGGCCCGGCCTCCAAGTCGTACCATTCAGAGAGTTATGGGAATGAGAAAAACACAATTTGCCGAGGGAGAATACTATCATGTCTATAATCGTGGAGTTGATAAACGATCAATATTCAATGACCACGAAGACATCGAGCGCTTTTTTCAATGTATGAATGAATTTAATGTCATTGAACCGATCGGTAGTCTCTATGAAAATTCATACAAACGCGCTCAACTTAGAGGCCCGGCCTCCAAGTTAAGCGATGAAAATGTAAGTGAAAAATTGGTTGAATTTATTGCCTATTGTCTTAATCCGAATCATTTTCATTTTGTACTTAAGCAAATTGTGGAAAAGGGAATAGAAAAGATAATGCAAAGAATTGGCACAGGCCATACGATGTTTTTCAACAACAAATACAAACGAAATGGGTCTTTATTTCAAGGTAGGTTCAAAGCCGTACATATAGATTCCAATGAGTATCTTTTGCATGTGAGTAGTTATGTGAATTTAAATGATCATGTTCACCAACTTGGAGGCCCGGCCTCTCAGTTGGTGAGATCAAGTTGGAGAGAATACATGGATAAGAGAATCGAAGGTGTGTGCGAGAAAGAAATAATTCTTGAGCAATTTAGGAATATTGATGAATATAGGAAGTTTGCACTCTCATCTCTAGAGTCAACTATAAAAAGAAAAGAGGAGTTGAAAGGCATCGAGGATTTTCTATTGGAGTAGTTACTTGGAGGCCCGGCCTCCAAGTTAGGCGTATGCCTTCTGTCAAACACCGAGTGTTTGACAGTGTTTGTTAAAACTTAACTGGAAATTGGAAATTGAACTTGGACATTATGACTCTACCAGGCGTGCTACACTTTCCTTTATGAAACCTATTCGAGTAGCAATAAATGGTTTTGGAAGGATTGGACGGGCGTTCGCGCGGCGCTCGCAGGGGCGCGGCGTCGAAATTGTCGCGGTGAATGACCTCGGCTCCTTGGAGAATCTCGCCTATCTGCTCAAATATGACACGGTGTACGGTAGAGCCCAGTTCGCAGTAGGAAGTAGGCAGGAGGCAGACGGAAGGAATACGCTTCTGATTGATAACAAGGAAGTGAAATTCTTCTCGGAAAAGGAGCCGGCGAATCTGCCCTGGAAGGAGCTCAACATCGACGTCGTCGTCGAGTCGACCGGCTTTTTTACCGATTATGAAAAAGCGAAAGCGCATATCGACGCGGGCGCGCGGCGCGTCGTCATCACCGCGCCGTCGAAGGGCGACGGAGGGGCGACGGTGCTGATGGGTTTGAACGAGGAGCGGATGAAGACCTGCCCGATAACCAGCAACGCCTCCTGCACGACGAATGCGGCGAGTCCGGTCATCGCCATCCTCGACGAGAGCCTGGGCATCGAGAAGGCCGTGCTCTCGACGACGCACGCGTACACGGCGAGCCAGGCGCTCGTCGATGGCCCGTCAAAAAAGGATATGCGAGGGGGAAGAGCCGCAGCGCAAAATATCGTGCCGGCCTCCACCGGTGCTGCCATCTCGGTCACACAGGCGTATGAACCGCTCGCCGGGAAGTTCGACGGCATCTCCTTACGCGTGCCGGTGGCGGCCGGCTCCATCGCGGACATTACCTTCGTCGCGAAGCGGTCGACCACGCGAGAAGAGGTGAATGACATTCTCCGCAAGGCGGCGCAGGACGCGCGCTGGGAGGGCATCTTTACCACGACCGATGACGAGCTCGTCTCGAGCGACATCGTCGGCGAGCCCTACGCTTCCATCGCCGACCTCTCTCTGACGCGCGTGGTCGATGGCACGCTCGTGAAGGTGCTCGCCTGGTACGACAACGAGATGGGATATACGGAGTCCCTGGTCCGCCACGTCCTCAAAGCCGGCAATGCCTAAAGTCTATTTCGCTGCCGACCATGCCGGGTTCGCGCTCAAGAACGCGCTCATCGAGCACGTACGAACACGCGGCTATGACGTCGAAGACCTGGGTCCCTTCACACTCGACCCGGAAGATGATTATCCGGACTTCGTGACGCCGCTTGCGAGACGGGTCGCGTCTGAACCAGGGGCTTGCGGCATTCTCGTCGGCGGGAGCGGACAGGGAGAAGCGATGTGCGCAAATCGCGTGAAAGGCGTTCGTGCCGCCGTATTCTACGGACCGCGACCAGTGACTATGGCTCTTGATATCGAAGGCGGCCACTCCGAAGATGACTTTGATATCGTGCGCCTGCCGCGCCGGCACAATGACGCGAACGTCCTCTCCATCGGGGCGCGCTTCGTCTCGGGAGACGAGGCCGATGAAGCGGTGCGCATCTTTCTCGACACTCCCTTTTCCGGTTCGCCGCGCCACGCGCGCCGCCTCGCCAAATTTTGATACCAATGAGCCTCGTCGTTCCGGCCGTGCTCCCCGCCTCGCGCACAGACCTCGAGGAGAAGCTCGCGCTCTTCGCTTCTATTCCCTCGGTGTCTCGAATACAGGTCGACGTTGTTGATGGGAAGTTCGCAGCTCCGGCATCCTGGCCCTACTCCCCTCCTTCGCCAAAGGCTACGGGAGGGCACAGCGCTACTACGCAGGGCGCGCCCTACTCCGAACTTGAAACGATGGTGCAAAAAGGTGAGATGCTCCCGCAGCTCGACCGATTCGAGTACGAGATCGACCTGATGTGTCTCGACGCGCTCGATGCGGCGGGGGCGTGGCTCGCGCTCGGCGCGACGCGCCTCACCTTTCACGCCGAGAGTACGACCGACCTGCCTCGGATGCTCTCCTCCGCGCACGGGCGCTACGGCGGCGTCGGACTTATCTCCATCGGTCTTGCGCTCAATGTCACGGGCGACCTCGCGTTCATCGAGCCGAATCTCGAGCAGGTCGAGTACGTGCAGTTCATGGGCATCGCGCAAATAGGGCGGCAGGGACAGCCCTTCGACGACCGGGTCCTCGAGAAAGTGCGGATATTCCGTAGTCGGCACCCGGAGATTGCCGTGCAGGTGGACGGCGGCATTTCGCTTACCAATGCGAAGAAGCTCGTCGCGCTTGATGTCTCCAATCTCGTCATCGGCTCCGGCATCTTGAAGGCCAAGAATCCGGCGGCCGAGGTCGCAAAGTTCGAGGCGCTCCAGACCTCGTACGGCGTCTGATACAATTATATAGATGACACTGACGGACGAACACATCCGTGCTCTTGAAAGTACGGCCGAGAAGATCCGCGAGACCATCGTCACTATGCTCGTGGCGGCAGGCAGCGGTCACACGGCTGGTCCCTTGGGCATGGCGGATGTCTTCACTTCGTTCTATTTCCACATTCTCAACCACGACCCCAAGCGGCCGAATTGGGAGGAGCGGGACCGGCTCATACTTTCGAACGGCCATATCTGTCCGGCGCTCTACGCCACGCTCGCACACGCCGGCTACTTCCCCGTCGAAGAGTGTCTTACGCTCCGGAAGTTCGGCAGCCGGCTCCAGGGGCATCCGGAGCGGGAGCGCCTGCCCGGCCTCGAGACGACCTCGGGTCCCCTCGGCGAAGGGCTCTCACAGGCGGCCGGCATCGCCCTTGCCTACCGCATGGACGATAAAAAACAGCGTATCTATTGCCTCATGAGCGACGGTGAGCAGCAGGAAGGGAATACCTGGGAGGCGGCGATGTTCGCCGGTAAGAACAAGCTCGGCAATCTTACGGCGATTATGGACCGCAACAATATACAGATAGACGGGATGACAGAAGAGGTGATGCCGCTCGAGCCTTTGGCGGACAAGTATCGCGCGTTCAACTGGCACGTGCTCGAGGTGAACGGCAACGACATCCCCGCCTTCATTGCGGCGGTCGAGGAGGCGAAGGCCATTTACGAGAAGCCGACGCTCATCATCGCGCATACCATTCCCGGCAAAGGCGTCCCCGAAATAGAGTTCGATTATCATTGGCACGGTAAGCCGCCGACGAAGGAAGAAGGAAAACGATTCCTCAAGGAGATACGCTCGATGGGTGGTAAGCTCCCGCACGAATATGCTTAATCACGACGCCGCACTCTCGGAGAAGATTTTTTCGGACGACATCGAGCGGAAGCCGACCCGTGACGGCTTCGGCACCGGTGCGGTGGAAGCGGGGAAGGCCGACGCGCGCGTCGTGGTGCTCTGTGCCGACCTGAAGGAGTCAACGCGCGCCGAACAATTCGAGAAGGAATTCCCGGAACGGTTCATCGAGCTCGGCGTTGCCGAGCAGAATATGGCAACGGTCGCGAGCGGCATGGCCGCCGCGGGGAAGATTCCGTTCATCGCGAGTTACGCGTGCTTTAGTCCGGGCCGCAATTATGAACAGATACGCACAACCATCGCGCTCAACCGGGTTCCGGTGAAGCTCTGCGGCATGCATGCCGGTGTCTCGGTCGGCCCCGACGGCGCGACGCATCAGATGCTTGAGGATATCGGCATGATGCGCATGCTCCCGGGGATGACGGTGCTCGCGCCCGGCGACGCGGAGGAGGCGCGCAAGGCGGTTGTCGCCGCGGCGCGTACCGACGGGCCCGTCTATATCCGCTTCGGCCGGGCGCCGACGAGTGTCTTCACGACCGCCGACACGCCGTTTACGATAGGGAAGGCGCTTATACTCTGGGAATCAGAAAAACCGCAGGTCGCGCTCCTCTCAACGGGTTCGTTGAGCTACACGGCGCTTGTGGCGGCCCGCGCGCTCGCGCAGGAGGATATCCACACGACCGTTTTGCACATTCCGACCATTAAGCCGCTCGATACCGAAGCGATACTCGCCGTTGCGCGAGCGGCGGGCCGCGTCGTCACCGTCGAAGAACATCAGGCCGCGGGCGGCTTCGGCAGTGCCGTCGCGGAACTTCTTTCAGAACATCATCCCGTGCCGGTGCGGCGGCTCGGCGTCCAGGACCGGTTCGGTCAATCGGGAACTCCCGAAGAACTGCTGACACAGTACGGACTCGACGCTTCTCATATACAGAATATCGCACGCGCACTGGTGAAAGGGGAGCGCTGATATGACGAGAACGATAAATGCTTATTTCGGCGCCCTCATCATCACCATTTTCGGCGCGGGGGCTGCGCTCATTATCATTCATGTCGCGAACGCGAACGCGTTCGTCATCGTGTTGGGCGGTGGTTATTATTAGACGAGCGGTAGGGTGCGGTACTCCGCTGGCGCGTCGGCAAGGAGTTTCAGGAGCGCGTCGCGCGAGAGGAGCCCTTTCTGCGCGCCGACGTGCTGCACGACCGACATAGCGTTCACCGGCCCCCAGAGAAGCGCTTCGGACAGCGATTTGCCGAGCGCGAGCGCGACGACGAAGGTCGCTGTCATCGCGTCGCCCGCGCCCGTGCGATTGGTCGGCGGCGAAGGGTCGGGATACATCGGCACCTTGAGCGTCTCGTTTCCATCGGAGATATACGCGCCGCGCGGGCCGTCCGTGATGAGCGCGACTCGGGGACCGAGCGTACGCATCTCCTTGAGGAGTGTTTGCATATCCGTCTCGCCGAGCCCGAGGATGCTCTCGGCCTCCTCCTTATTACAGGCAACGACCTCGGTTGCGGCATAGAGCTCCTTCAGTTTTTCTCGGCCCATCCGTATCTGATACGTGCCGGGCTGGAAGGCGAGCTTCGTCTCCGGATGTGCGGCGAGCCATCGTGCAAGTTCGGTGTGAAAGGCTTCTGCGGACTCGCCGGTCGAGGAGAGATAGAGCCACTTCGGCGCCGCGAATCCCTCTGGAATGAGGTACGGATACTGCTCGTGCCGGATGAGAATCGTGCGCTCGGCGTCGAAGGAGAGCACATAGTGGTGGTTCGTCGGGATGCCGTCGTTCACCGCGACGTATCGCGTATCGACGCCTTCGCGCGTGAAGGTCGCGAGGATGTCTTCACCGTAGCGGTCCTTCCCGACGTTGCTGACGAATCCGGAAGAGAGGCCGAGCCGCGCGGCACATACTGCGGCGTTCGCCGCGTTCCCGACTCCAGGTACGAGGACGGAAGAATCGTACGGTATCTTGTCGCCCCACTTCATCGAGATGGTGCAGGATTCGTGATTGATGTCGCAGGAGACGTGTGCCTCCTTCAGCCGGATGAATTCGTCGACGGTCGTGTCGCCGATGGCGATGAAGTCCATGGAAATAGTATAGCAGTTCTCGGCTGCTATACTATTTCTATGACCGACCTTGTCGCGACCGCGCGCTCACTCTTCGCTCCAGGCAAGGGGATACTCGCCGAGGACGAGAGTGTGCATTCTGCAACTGCGCACCTTGCCGCATACGGCATTCCTGCGAGTACAGAGATGCGTCGACAATATCGCGACTTGTTCCTCGGCGCCGAAGGTATCGAGCAATATCTCTCGGGTGTTATCCTCTTTACCGAGACGCTTCTGCAGAAGGGGAACGACAAAAAATTATTTCCGACATCGCTTGCGGCGCGCGGTATCCTACCAGGCGTGAAGGTCGACCTCGGCACCGAGCCTATGAGCGAGAGCCCGCGCGAGCTCATCACGCAGGGCCTCCTCGATCTCCCCGAACGACTCGCGTTGTATAAGAAACAGGGGGCAGTCTTCACCAAGTGGCGCGCAGTCATCCGCATTGACGGCGACCAGCTGCCTACCACCGTTGCAATCCACGAGAACGCGAAGCGTCTTGCGAGCTACGCGAAGGAGGTGCAGACTGCGGGTCTCGTGCCGATACTCGAGCCGGAAGTATTGCTCGAAGGGAAGCACAGCCGGCAGCGCGCGGGCGCGGTCATGGAGGAAGTGCTAAACACGGTTTTTTCCGTACTTGAGGAGCATTCGGTCGACCGGGCGAGCATCATCCTGAAGACATCCATGGCTCTTTCAGGCAGCGAAAATAAAAAGAAAGATACGCCCGAAGAAATCGCCGAGACCACCCTTGAAGCACTATTGAAGAGCGTCCCGCGGCAGATAGCCGGTATCGCCTTCCTCTCGGGCGGACAGACGCCGGACCAGGCGACCGATAATCTCGCGGCGATATGTCGCCGGGCGAAGGAACTCGAAGCGCCCTGGCCGCTCACCTTTTCTTATTTGCGCGCGCTTGAAGAAGAGGCGCTCGCACTCTGGAAAGGGAAGGAGGAGAACGTTCCCGCCGCCCGCGCCGCTTTTCTCTCTCGTCTCGCCGCCGTTTCCGCCGCCCTCGGCTGATTGCTTTTTCCGAGAATTTCCCGTATATTCAAGCGATATGTTGACGCTTGAGGTCAGAAAGCGCGATGTGGCCGGCGCGAGCGCGCCGGCGCTTCGTCGTGCGGGCTCTATTCCCGCGGTTGTCTACGGCGCGCACCACGAGGCGACGCCGGTCGCCGTCGACGCCGGCGCGTTCGGCAAGGTGCTCAAGGAGGCCGGCGAGGCCACCATCGTCTCCTTGACCGGTCTCGGTGCGGCATTGCCGACGCTCATCCACGAGGTAGACCTCGACCCGCTCACGAACCGTCCGCGCCACGTCGATTTCTATGCGGTGACGAAGGGAGAGAAGGTCGAGGTCGCCATTCCGCTCGTCTTCGTCGGTGTGTCGCCCGCAGTGGAGACCGGCGCGAACCTCGTGAAGGTGCTCCACGAGATAGAGGTGGAGGCGGACCCGATGAACCTCCCGCATCACGTCGAAGTCGACCTCTCCTTACTCAAGGTCATCAACGACCGGATACACGCGAAGGACCTCGTGCTCCCCGCAGGCGTCGCACTCAACATCGAGCCCGAAGAGGTCGTTGCGCTCGTACAGGAGGTCGTCGAAGAAAAGGAAGAAGTCGTTGCGCCGGCGGATATCGCCTCAATCGAGGTGGAGAAGAAGGGTAAGGAAGAAGAAGGGGAGGGAGAAGCTCCCGCCGCGCCAAGCGCCTAAGCCGCTGTACCCTCGTGTTAGAATGACCGGACAATGCGCCGGTTTTTCTTTTTCGTTCTTGGGTGCGCGTTTCTTGTCGTGCCGTCCGCGGCGTCTGCCCAGAGCGCCGCGCAGGCGGTCGCGAATCGGCAGCAAGAGCTCCAGAACCAGCTTAACCAGCTTGAGGGTCAGATAGCCGTCCAGCAGCAGCTCTTGGACGTGGCGCAGAACCAGCATCAGACGCTTCAGACCCAGATAGACGCTTTCAATGCGGAGATACGGAAGACCCAGCTGCGGATCCAGGCTATCAACCTCACCATCACGAAACTGAACGGCGACATCGGGGTGCGTAACCGGACGCTCTCCGAGCTCTCGGCGCAGCTCGCCGCCGAGAAGGAGTCGCTCGCGCAGATATTACGGCAGACCCAGATGCTCGACGACTCTTCGGTCGTCAGCGTCGCGCTCGGCTCAAAGAGCGTTTCAGACTTCTTCAGCGACCTCGACGCCTTCACCTCTATCAAGCGCGCGCTCGCCGAATCCTTCGACCGGATAGAGCGGACAAGCACGGCGACCGCGGCCGAGAAGGAGGCGCTACAAGAGCGGCTCGCGGAGCAGGAGCAGCTGCGGACCGTGGCGCAGCTCGCCAAGCAGGCGGTGGAGGCGCAGGAGCGGGAGAAGCAGAAGCTGCTCGCGCAGACCAAGGGTATCGAAGCGAATTATCAGAAGCTTATCGCCGTGACCCGGAAGACGGCCGCCCAGATACGTTCCGAGCTCTTCATGCTGCGCGATACCGCGGCGATACCCTTCGGTCAGGCGCTGACCTACGCACAGGCGGCCGAGCGGGCGACCGGCACGCGCGCGGCGGTAACGCTCGGGGTGCTGAAGCAGGAGACCAATCTCGGCGAGAATCTCGGCACGGGCACCTGGCGCGTCGATATGAGCCCGACCCGCGACCAGCCGGTGTTCGTCTACATTACCCAGGCGCTCGGCCTCGACCCCGACCAGATGCCGGTATCGAAGAGGCCTTCTTATGGCTGGGGCGGCGCGATGGGGCCGGGGCAGTTCATCCCCTCGACCTGGGTCTGCTACGGCGGGTTCGTGAACGTGAAGACCGGCGCCTGCGCGCCGCCGTCGGGATTCGGAGTCTCGTTCTGGCAGGGTCCCTGGCAGTACAACGCGAGCAAGGACCGGGTGCGCCGGCTCCTCGGCGGCTCCGCACCCAGCAATCCCTGGAGCCCGCAGGTGGCGATTATGGCGACGGCGATGCTGATGGCCGATAACGGCGCCGACGCGCGGACGCCCGCCGCCGAGCGGCTCGCGGCGCTGCGCTACTTCGCCGGCTGGACGCACGCGAAGAATCCCGCCTACGCCTTCTACGGCGACGGCGTGATGCGCTTCGCCGCGCAATTCCAGTCCGACATCAACCAACTCGGTGGTTCGTAGCGAGTTATCCACCACGCGCCGCCGTATTTGACTCCAATACTATATAATTGAGGCACTATGGTTCCGAAAGCCGTTGCGGCGCTAGCGCTGTTCTTCCTCCTCGGGGCGTTCCCCGCGTACGCCCAGAGCCTACCCCAAGCGGCCACTACATTTTCAGCCACCCTCGACAAGAATACATATGTCTGGGGAGCACCTATCACCGTCACCCTCTCCGTTTCCACGATGGGGGAGGCGGCGCAAAACGGAACTTTTGTTTTTGACGCAGTAGTGAGAAATAAGGATAAGCAGGACTGTGCCGTGATTATAAAAAATCAGCCAATCCGCAGTGAAAATGTTCTCACGCCGATTCCCAGCGAGAAAGATGTGTACCTCTTTGTGTTACCGGACGGAAAGGGATGTGACGGAGCGGTAATTGCCGTTACGCTCAAGACGCAAAGCGGCAGGGTGATTGGCAGTAAAGATTTCGCCGTGACTATGTCCGCACCACCGACGCCGACACTGGTAGAAACGTATGGGGACACGGCTATCCGAATCGGGATACTCCTCCTAATATTGTGCGCTATAGGATATGCGGTGTGGAGGAGAAGAGAAACAGCAATCAAGAATCAACAAATCCCAGATAATCTCTAAATTATGTATTATCTTGAAAATCAATCATCCAAAACAGTGAGGCTCCTCATAGCGCTGGTTGTCATTTCAGCGTCTCTTCTTCTGGGAGGAAGTAGAACGGAGGCCGCATCGACCAATTGGACGGTCCAGACTGAAAATATGACTTCTGTTGGCGCATCTTGGGTAGAGAATGACAGTGGAGTGACACAGTACCCCGGTGGAGTCATTGATGGAGGACGGGAATATTATTGTTCTTCCGGCGACGCTCCATACGGTATGAACAATGGATTTTACACCGAGTGGTACTGTTTCGTATCGCTTGGTACGTACACGACACAGGCAACTTTCGATGCGTCAAGCAATAAAGATCAGTATGACCCGGGGGAGACCGTTTCGGTCACCATCAGCGGTGCCTCGGGAGAACAATCGTACAGTCCCAACACAAGAGGGCTGAACGCTATAAAGTGTTTTTTCTTCGGCTGTAGCGGTTCTACTGTTCACGAAGTTGGTGTAAATGCTTCACGGAACGGCAGCCAATTCGCGCAGTGTAGCCAGGGAGGAGGATGCACCACATCAGGTTCCTTCACTGCCCCCACAACACCGGGGACGTACACGGTTAACGTGAGCGGGTGCTGGTATTCTTCCTCATACTGCAACGGGTCCAGCTTCAATATAACCGTCGCCTCTCCACCGCCGACCGCCACCCTCACTCAATCGAAGAGTACAACGGCTCCGGGGGAGCAGTACTCAATCTCATGGGGTTCGACGAACGCGACCTCCTGTACGGTCTCGTACACCGGCCCCGACGACGGCGGCACCATCTCGAGCGGCCCCACGAGCGGCGGCCCCCTGAATCTGTCCACTACGATCGCCGGTACCTATGTCGCCACCAATTCCTGCACCGGCCCGGGCGGCACCGACTCGAAGAGT
>Ga0082335_1000533_pt1 | contig 95198 bp, 105 predicted proteins | sample Subgrocontami58m_FD_72375 | JGI IMG/M metagenome (GOLD analysis project Ga0082335, IMG submission 72375) | Subsurface groundwater microbial communities from S. Glens Falls, New York, USA - GMW37 contaminated, 5.8 m (SPADES assembly) (version 2) ...
AATAATAATTTATCACAGCGCCTACGAAAAAGAGTTAAAGAAAACTCCTGAATACTATTTAGGCTCGGTAAAAGCAAGTTTTCTGCATCCGGTTATACCGGGTGACCAATTAAGGCTTGAGGCTGAAACAGTAAAGTTGCTGCCCACAGGAGCATTTGTCAGCGCTAAAGCTTTTGTTAAAGATGTAAAAATTGCCGAGGCAGAATTGGTATTCGCTACGAAAAGATGAATAAAAAAAGAGTTGTAATCACTGGTTTAGGCGTTGTTTCTTCTATCGGTATCGGCAAGGATGACTTCTGGGCAAATTTGATCAGGGGAAAATCCGGCATATCCGAAGTCGAATCATTTGATACATCTAATCAGTTTACACATTTTGGCGGAGAAATTAAGAATTTCAAGCCAGGCGACTTCTTGGAAAAGAAAAAGGTTAAATTAATGGCAAGAGCCTCTCATCTGGCTGTTGCAGCAGCAAAACTGGCCATCAAAGATTCCGGCCTGGACCTTAAGAAACTTTCATCTATTCGTTCTTCGATTTGTGCTGGGACAACCGGAGGAGAATCGCAGGAAATAGAAGCAATGGATGTAATCTGGTCAAAAATCGGGCATGATAAAGTGAGAAAATGGTCAATAGTTCAATATCCGGTTAATAATATTTCTTCAAACGTAGGCATGGAATTAAAAGCAAAGGGCCCGAATAGAATATTCACAACTGCCTGCGCAGCGGGTAATTATGCGATAGGTTATGGCTTTGACCTTCTACAGTTAGATAAAGCGGATTTAATTATTGCCGGCGGTTCAGACGCTTTTTCCTATTTATCGTTTACAGGTTTTAACCAGGTAGGAGCAGTGGCGCCAGAGAAATGCCAACCTTTTGATAAAAACAGAAAAGGAATGATGGTAGGAGAGGGCGCGGGGATGCTTATTTTAGAGACTTTAGACAGCGCTTTAAAACGTAATGCGCCTATATATGCGCAAATTTTAGGATATGGTTTAAGTTGTGATGCTTATCATATGACCAATCCTCATCCGGATGGCGTAACAGCCTGCATGGTTAAAGCCTTAAAAGAAGCTAATATCAAAGAAGAAGAAGTTGATTATATCAGCGCGCATGGGACAGGAACAAAGCATAATGACAAGGCAGAAAGCGCTGCGATAAAAAACGTGTTTGGCAGCCGTAAAATACCGGTAACCGCAGTAAAATCAATGTTAGGGCATACTATGGGCGCAGCCAGCGCAATAGAAACGATTGCCTGCTGCCTTTCGTTGAAAGAAGGAATACTGCCGCCGACTATAAATTATGAAACGCCTGATCCGGAATGCGACATAGATTGTGTTCCAAATGTAGCTAGAAAACAAAAAATTAATGTTGCCCTTAAGAATGCTTTTGCATTCGGGGGTAACAACTCTTGCTTAGTGCTTAAGAAATATGCTTAACGCGAATAAACTAATTTAATAATACCCAATGAATTCGCGATAATTAGCGTTAAAAAAAGGAGAAAAATGGCAAAAATTAACATCGAACAAGAATTGAGGCAGCTGATTGCAGATGTGATCGGCAGAAGCCCGGAAGAACTAAAACCAGAAACTGATTTCTGGAAAGATTTAGGTGTAGACTCTATCAAGGCTATTGAAGTTACAGTTGCCATAGAAAGACACTTTAAAATAGCCATTAGAGATGAGCAAATACCTAAAATCACTAATTTTGGGCTAGCCGTTAACGTCGTTAAGCAAGCCTTATCTAAGAAGGCTTGAGAAGACTGTAGAAGGCTCGAGATGAAAAGAGGTTAATGGGGCAGAAAATGGAGAAAAAGCTTCAAGGGCATCAAAAAATGATTATCTGGCAAAATATTGACAAGCTAGATATGATTGTTCAAAATATTTTGCGTGCTATACCAAGACGAGAATTTAAAATGCGTAGTCAAATTGACAATGCTTCAGATTCTATTGGCGCTAATTTTGTTGAAGGTTATTATAGTGGTTCTTTAGCAGAATATATTCGTTTTAACCGCTATGGAAAACGCTCGTTAGGAGAATTGCGCGAAAGAGTTAGGCGTACTGTGAGGAAAGGTTATATACTAGACGCGCAGTTTGAAGAATTCGAGGATTGGGCCATAAAGACAATGTATTTATTCGATAGATTAATTCGCAGTCTTGAAAATAAACTAATTGAAAACGATAAGCAAAGTCGGCTAAAGCCATATAAACATATTAAGCCCTCTAATGCCTTATGAAGCCTTATAAACCCTATAAATAATTATGCACAATACGCGCGTAGTGATAACCGGCTTAGGCCCGATAGCTTCGGTCGGGATCGGAAAAGACAGATTCTGGCAGGGGATAACTCAGAAAAAGCTTAATCTAAAGCTTGAGGAATGCCTTATAGACGGCGAGCTCTGGGATAAATATTATGTTCACAAAGTAGAAAATTTCGACATCTCAAAATTTGGCATTGATAAGGATAAGCTAAATGAGATTAAGGATTGGAAAGAGGGAGAGGAGATAGTAGATTTAAACTATCTCATTGCTGCTGTAAAACTGGCCCTAGATGACAGTGGGCTTAAATATGATGGCGAAGATAATGGAATAAGCCTAGTATTAGCGCATGAAAATATTGGTTTGATGCCCTTTGGTTTTAAAATCAGCAACATCGCTTATGAAATGCTTAGCAAAGAACGCCTGCCTAAAAAAGATTTCTTCGATAAATTCTACTGTAAGTTTTTGAAAAGCGGATATGATGTTCAATCTTTTGCTGATCTATTTCACGTGGCAAAAGTTTTCAATATTCACAACTACTCTTTATTTATTAATAATGCCTGCGCATCAGGTTTATACGCAATTGAAGCGGCAAGCCAAATAATTAGAACCGGCCAGGCAAAAGCAGTTGTTATCGCTGCATCTGACCACCCTGATATTTATAAATACCTGTGGTTTAAGGAGTTAGGAATATATTCTAAAGACGGTATTATAAGGCCATTTTGTAAAGATAGCAAGGGCTTGGTTTTTGGTGATGGCGGCGCAGGAATAGTCCTGGAAGATCTGGAACATGCCAAAAAACGCAAGGCTAATATTTACGCGGAATATTTAGGCGGCGGTTTTGACCTTGAGGGCTGGAAAATAACAGTGCCTCAAATAGGAAATAATTCTTACCAGAAAGCGATGGAAGGATGTTTAAAAAGAAGCGGTTTAAATAATAAAGACATTGATTTGCTTTGTCCTCATGGAGTTGGCTCGCAGCCAATTGATTTTTACGAAGCAAAAGCAATTACGGATGCTTTTGGCAAGAATCCCCAAAAGCCATTGATTACGACTTTTAAGCCTTACGTGGGCCACAATTTAGGAAGCAGCGCTTTATTAGAATCAGTAATACTACTGTTATCCCTCAAAAACAACGTAATTCCGCCAACATTGAATTGTGATACTATTGATCCTAAGTTCAACATATCCCTAGTAAATCAGAAGAAAGAAACTAAGCTTGAAGTAGCTATGAAAATCTGCTGCGCCTTTGCCGGCTTCAATGCGGCAACAATATTTAAAAAATTATGAAAAAAGACGAATATGATGCGATTATAATTGGCGCTGGAATAGGTGGCTTAGTATGCGCATGTTATCTTGCTAAGTCGGGTTTGAAGGTACTTTTAATTGAAAAAAATGCAACCGTAGGAGGATATTGCACTTCGTTTAAAAGGCGTGGCTATCAATTTGACTCAAGTGTGCATTTTTTATCAACCTTGAGAGAAAGGAGTAAGTTTAGAAAAATATTAGAAAATTTGGAAGTTTTTAATAACGTAAATTTTGTTAAACATAATCCTTCTGATATTATAATCACACCAGAATTCAGGATTAGAATTTTCACTAATATTAATGAATCTATTTATGAATTTCAGAAATATTTCCCTAATCAAAAATTGCAAATTGAAAAATTTTTCAAATACATAGTTTCTACAGACACAATTTCATTGACGACACATAGAAGCAGAACGCTTAAGGAATTGTTAGATAGTTTTTTTTCTGACGATTTCCTAAAAATGATTTTATCTGTATTAATACTTGGGCTCGCCGGCTCCCCGCCAGATCGAATTTCGGCTTTGGTATCTTGCCTTATTTATAGGGAATTTATACTATTCGATGGCGGATATTACCCTGTAGGGGGAATGCAGGTTTTTGCTGACGCGTTTGCGAAAATATTTAATGCCTATGGGGGTAAAATTTTACTTTCGAATAAAGTGATTAAAATTAATGTTATTGATAATAAGGTTACGGGAGTTGTTTTAGAAAATAAAGAAGAAATGTCTGCTAAATACGTTATATCTGCCTGCGATGCTATGCAAACATTTTTTGAACTTCTAGATACTAATTCTATAAATGAAGATTTTGAAAATAAAATTAGAAAATTAATTCCTTCTTATTCTGCTTTCCTAGTGTATCTTGGAATGAAAAATAATTTTATTGAACAAGAGGACCTAAAAGCTAATATGTGGATAATTAAAGCTAGGGATATAAACGATGTTTGTTCAAAACTTCAAAAATGCGATAATGTTCACTTAGCCATCACAAGTCCTTCTATGAAAGGTGGATTTTTAAATAAAGAGAATAAAAATTCGATTTGCTTAACTACCACAGCTCCATTCTTAAGCGAAAAATTTTGGACCAATGAAGGAAATCGAATAAAAATGGAAGATAAATTAATAAAATTGGCTAATGATGTTATTCCTAATTTATCGAGCTTTGTATCCTTGAAATTCAACGCCACTCCATTTACTTTATATAAATGGACATTAAATTATATGGGCGCTGCATATGGCTGGGAGGGTAATTCAAGGCAATTTGGCAATCCAGACATTTCTGAAAAAACAAAAATCAGAAATTTATATGCAACCGGTCATTGGACGTGCATGGGAAGTGGAATTACTTCTGTCGTTAACTCGGGTTACGAAACCGCAAAGTTAATTTTACACAGAGAAAACAGTTTATGAGTTTATTTTTATTAGCTAACTTACTTTTAAGCACAACTAGCCTAGTATTAATTGTCTTTTTATTAATATATGGGAAGACTGTCATTCATAGAATATGGACTGTATGCAATATTTCTATATTTGCGTGGGGTTTTGGATCTGTGTTGATAGATAGAAGCGAAAGTCAGCCTTCTCTAATAATCGCATGGTCAATAGCTTTAGTTGGGGGATATTTTATAGCAGTTTTATATTATCATACGGTATATATTCTTACAGAGAGAAAAAATAATAAATTTTTAGTTTTTGCTTATTTATTTACATTTTTGGCTTCCTTATTCACTATATTTTTTAGACATATAGTAATACCAAATTTTAGATTAATGTTTAATTCAATTTATTATCCTATAGCTACATTTAGCTACCTAGTTATATATATAGGGTGGGGATTAATTGCAAGTACGGCGAGTTTTGAATTATTAAGGTTTATAAAACTCGCAAAAGGAATAGAAATTGTTAAAGCAAAATATATTTTAATTGCTTTTTCAATAGGATTTATTGGTGGTGGCTCTGTAATATTGCCTTCATTCGGCATTTATCTTTATCCGATTGGTAATATTGGCGTAGCTCTTTACTGTTTAATTGTTACTTATGCGATAGTACGTTATCGTCTTATGAATATTAACGTAGCAATTGCTCGTGGAGCTATATTTGGAATTGTATATGCATTAGTTTTAGGCGTCCCCTTTGGATTATTGATACTCGGCAAAGATAAATTAATAAGCATTTTGGGACAAGAAAGTTGGATTTGGGTACCTATGCTAACTTTACTTTTTTTTGCTACTTCAGGACCTTTTATATATATGTTTTTACAGCGAAAAGCCTTAAATCGCATTTTGGCAGAAGAAAAACACGCTCATAATCTTTTACTGAAAGCATCCCAAGGAATGACACAAGTAAGAAATTTAAAAAAACTACTCGGCCTTATTGTTCATTTTGTATCTAAAATACTTAAAACTACTAATGCCCAGATATTTCTATTTGATGAAAATTTAAAATCATACTCTTTGAGGGCATCGCGTTTTTTAAAAAGTGCAGATATTTTAAATCTGGATTCCAAGGTTGCATTGATTGGATATCTTGAATCTAACAAGGAGCCATTGGTTGAAGGAGAGATCAAAGCTCTTATTTCAACTAATGAAAAATTTAAAAAAATAGAAAATCAGATGTCAGGATTAAAAGCTTCTGTTATTATCCCTTGTTTGATTGAAGAAAAATTATTAGGATTTTTAGCCCTCGGAGATAAAAAATCTACCAGGATGTATACGCAAGACGACCTCGATGTGTTGACTACTTTAGCTAACCAGGCAGCTTTAGCTATACAAAACGCTCAATTTTTTGAAGAAGTTAAAGAAACCCAGGAACAGCTTTATCAGGCTGAAAAAATGGCAACAATAGGAACTATGGCAGATGGACTGTCGCATCAAATTAATAATAGATTCAATGCTTTAAGCCTAATTGCCGGTGATACGCTTGATACTATAAAGCTTGTGGACAAAAATAATGTATCTCCTGAAACAAAAGATACATTTGATCAAATTCAAAAGGCTTTGAAAAAGATAGAAGATAATGTTAAAACCGGCGGTGAGATTGTAAGGGGTTTGTTGAAATATTCCCGACCGGGAGAAGAAGGTTTGGAACCCACCTCTTTAGATGATGTTGTAAATGCCTCTTTGGATATGGCTCAATATAAAGTAAAATTGAGTGAAATAGATATTATAAAAAATTATGACTTAGATTTACCAAAAATAAAGATGAATTCAACGCAAATCCAGGAAGTATTTTTCAACTTAATAGATAATGCTTTTTTTGCAATCAAACTGAGAAAAGAAGAGCTTAAAGAAGAAGGGTTTAAGGGGGAGATTAATATTTCCGCAGACCAATTAAATGGTAAGCTGAAAATTGAAGTTTCAGATAATGGAATGGGTGTTAAGAAAGAGGATTTTGAAAAGTTATTTACCCCATTTTTTACTACCAAGGCTTCAAGTAAAAAAGGCACAGGTCTAGGGCTTTTTGTTATTCAGAAGATTATTACAGACACTCATAAGGGGAAAATTGCAGTAGCTTCGAATTATAAGGAAGGAACAACTTTTACGATAGAATTGCCAATCAGTTAATTAGGCTGTGCGGGAAACTTACAACAAATTTTGATCCAACACCAACTTTACTTTCTACATCAATCCTGCCGTTATGTTCTTTAATTATCCCATGAGTGATCGATAAACCTAAGCCTGTTCCTTCATCAGTAGTAGTATAGAAGGGGTCGAAAATATGAGGTAGGTCCTTTTCTGAAATCCCAATTCCTGTATCTTCAATAATAATCTTAATCCTATCTAAATATAATGAAGTTCCAACTTTCAGCGTGCCCCCGTTAGGCATTGCTTGAATCGAATTTAGTAAAATATTTAAAAATGCCTGTTTTAACTGATTAAAGTCAGCCATAATTTTGGCATTTTCTGCTTTAAACTCTTTCTCAAGAATAATATTATGTTTCAATAAGTCACTGCTTAAAAGGGCAAGTGTTTCATCTAAAATCTGGTTTATGCTGCATTCTTTTAAGCTTAATGGCGCAGGCTTAGCAAAATCCAATAATTGATGGACAATATTATTAATTTTATCTACTTCAGCACCAACAATCTTTTTGAATTTTTCTATAAATTCAGGATTGTCCTTATTTTTATCCAGATATTCGGTGAACGTCTTAATGCCGGTTAAAGGATTTTTAATCTCATGTGCCATACCCGCGGCAAGTGTCGCTACTGCTTTTAATCTGTCGGAACGACGTAATTCTTCCTCCAAACGTTGCTTATCTTCGGCAAGAGATGGAAGAGTTCCCTTAAAAAAACGTTGATCAATAAAATACTGAATAGCATTCTTGAGCGGTGTAAAAATAAGCGCTATAGAAAACGCAGCCAACATATGCAATAAAAATGATTTGTAACCTAAAATATCTTGAAATAATTTTCCTACAACTAATATAAAAATAAGATAAATTCCAGTGATAAATGCGACTAAAATTGAATAGACAAGACTTCTTTTAATGACAATATCAATATTTATGAATTGCCGTTTTGCTATTGCATATACAAAAATTAAAGGATAGAGCGCAACAAAGAAATTAGCAAAGGGGTAAATTGGAACATTGAAAATTGGAAGGAACATCCCGTGTGGTCCTAGCCAGCAAATAAAAAATCCAAGGATTAAATACTTTAATTGTTTGCGTTGGAATTCGTTTGACCTTTTATAATGTTGAAATAGTATAATAAATGCATAAGTTAGCAATACCCAATAAATAATAAAATAAAAAATTAAATATAAAAAATTTTGGGGAAATATAAAATGTGGATAAATAACATTCCCAAAAATTACTTTTATACTAAAAAAATTATTTGAAATTAAATTATAAAAGAGAAACAATGCTCCTAACGTATAGCTCAATGGTACTAACATTTTTCTACGGTATTTAGTCAGCGTACAAACGAAATTAAAAAAGAATATAGGAGTTAAAATTACGCTTGTATGCATTATTTTAAGCCAAAAAAATGATAAGCTAAGACTTTGAGCAGTTTCAACCTTATAAACACAAAATTCAAAAAAAGCTGCAGACAGACATATTATTCCTAGAATTGTACCAATATTTTTGTCTTTAACTTTGAAAAAGAAAATAATTCCGATAGGAAATGTTAAAAAAAATGAAACTATTGTGGAAATTGTAAATAAGGACATATATTATCTTTCTTTCCTAAAAGATGTTGACAGGATTTTGAGGTCTTCGCGGTATTTGGCTACTGTGCGGCGGGAAAGGCGCAGGTTGTTCTCTTTTGCCAGCATGTTGCAGATATCCTGGTCACTTATGGGATGTTTCTTGTCTTCATGGCTGATTTTGGTCTTAATAAGCTTTTTTACATGGGTAGAAGAGACCAATTTGCCATCATGGCTATTGATAGAAGAGGGGAAAAAGTCTTTCATAGCCACGGTTCCGCAAGGAATCTTGGCATATTTGTTCATTATTGCCCTGCAAACAGTGGTTTCGTGCACACCCAGCCGGCCGGCTACTTCGTGAAACGTCAGAGGTTTTAACAGAGATAAATCTCCTTTAATCGCATCTTCTTGGATATCAATAATCGTTTGAATAATTCTGCGTAGTGTTGATTGTCTACGGCTAAGAGCTCTGACTAATTCCATGGCATTTGTAATTTTCTGCGTAATAAAATCTCTTGTCTTTTGGTCGATTTTTTTATCCCTAAGCATATTCCTATAGGTCCTGTTGATGCGTAAAGTCGGCATATACTCATTGTTTATGGAAATAGACAAATCTTCGCCGTCCTGATCAATGATGATATCCGGGATAACCGGCTGCGAGGCATCCTGGCTGTAATTTCTGCCGGGTTTTGGGTCTAGTTTGGTTATTTTCTGTATTAGTGGCTCTATTGCTTCTAATGGCTTATTCAAGGCTTTCGCTATCGCTTTGAACCTGTTTTTTGCTACGTCTTCCAGGTGATTCTCAACAATTTCCATTACTAAAGGATCTTCCTCGTTGGCTAATTTTAGCTGAATCGTAAGGCATTCTGGTATAGTCCTGGCAGCAACTCCGTTTGGCTCAAATTGCTGAATTAAGCCAAGGATACTATCTATCTTCTGGACAGGTAGGCTAAGAGTTTGGGCTATTTCCTCAGTTGAAACCTTTAGATAGCCGTTTTCATCAATATTCCCTATGATTTCCTGGCCAATCTTAAACTCCTCATCACAGGACACAAACATCCCCAATTGCCTTAAAAGCACCTCCTGGAGGCTCATTTTCTTGCTTATCAGGGTAGCGCTTAGGTCTGCGCTGGCAGTTTCCCTTTTGCCCAAATACTTAGAGTCACCATAATAGTAGTTATCCGGCTCTTCAGTAATAGAAAAAGAAGAAGGGGTGGGCTCAGGAGCATCTTGGTCAAGCGCGCCAACCTTTACAATAATGGTTTCTTTTGGCTGGATTTCTTCAATGGTAGGATTACTTTCCAATTCCTGCTCAACTAAATCCTTTAAGTCAGGCAGAGAGAGGGTCAATATTTTTAGCGACTGTTGCATCTGCGGCGCTAGTAATCTTTTGAGTTCGAATCTTTGTTTAATCTGCATGATGTGGTAATTACCCGTTCGACTTCGCTCAGGGTATTCTCCTTATTAATTAGCTAGATTATAACACAAAACTATCAGAATTAAAATCTAAAGGTAAAGGCTTATTTAATTTTGCCTTTTGATCTTTTATATGCACACAACTTGTCATACCACGTATAACATTGCTGCCTTTTGTAGCCTTTTAAAAGAGGACCAAAATCATCAACAAATTTCATTAACTCTTGCCAGCGAGTAATCATATATTCAGCATAAACCGGGTTATCTTTTGGGCTACTTTTCTTTCGAACTGTGCCATATTTAAGCGTTTGTTTTAACTCATTTAAAAGAGGCAAATCAACCTGATGTAGGGTAATGCTGAAACGAAAAACAGGATAAGAACGTTCTTTAATAGTAACTTTCCAACTCGAAAAACCACCTTCACCGCAAACAAGACCGGCAATAAAATCTTTACTAAGCATTTTTTAATCCTCCTGGTTTTATGGTAATTATACCATAAATATATCATGATGATAATTTATTTTACGAGGCTTTAAGGGTGGCAGCTATAAACTCGCGTCTAAGGCCCATCCCAGCCAAAATAAAGGCCAAAGTATTTAAGTAATAGAACCCGGAAATTATCTACTTAAACTTTAAGAACCCCAAACCAAACTAACCTGCAAAGAAGCCCAAAAACCCACCCAGAGACCTGAACCAAGCGCCTTATAAACCTATATTGAGCCCAAATAGGCCTATTGCGCAACTTCCTATAATATATGTTATGTTAACTTGGGGATATTTGAGAAATCGCCAATATAGTAATATGGCACAAGGACTTACAGGAATACAAAAATAACCTGTGGACAACCGAGTTCAAACTTACCGGGAGTTACTTATATTTGGGGCTCTTTACCGTTGGGTAGCTATTGGGATTAATATAGACTCAAAAGGTCTATGGCGTGATGTTTGGCTTGATATTGGTGCCGGCGAATCTGTCCAGTCCGTGTTCATCCTGGACCCAGCCGTTTTTAAGCCCATTTATGAACATTTGGCTCTTTGCCAGGTCATACTCTGCCTGTGTGATTCTTCGCGCCAATTTGGGCTCTTTAAGGGCGTTAAAACAGGGAAAATATTGGCTCATGAGAGATATGTATGTTTCCTTAGAAACTTCTTTGGCAATGAAACGCATTACCTCATCAGTTCCTGCCAGGTCATTGGGTAAAACCAGATGCCGGACTATAAGGCCTTTCTGGATTACTTCGTTTTCATCAAATTGGGCTGTGCCAACCTGCCTGAACATTTCTTTTACAGCCTGGCGGTTATAAACCCTATAGTTCTTGGCTCCGGAATAGTCTTTGGCTAACTTGTCATCATCATAGCGCATGTCCGGTAAATATACGTCAATTATGCCGTCAAAATACCCCAGGGTTTCCAAGCTGTCATAACCACCGGTATTATATACCAGCGGGATCTTTAAACCTTTGGGTATTGCCAGGTAAATTGCCTTTAAAATCTGGGCTGCTACGTGGCTTGGGCTGACAAAGTTGATGTTGTGGCAACCCCGATTTTGGAGCTCAATCAAGATGTCTGCCAGGGCTTCAGGGTCCATTTCAGTGCCGCCTCCTCCCTGGCTAAATTCATAATTTTGGCAGTATATGCAGCTCATGTTGCAATTGGCAAAGAATATGGTTCCGGAGCCTTTAGTGCCTGAAATTGGCGGCTCTTCGCCATGGTGATTTAGCCAACTATAGACCTTTGCCAAAGCCCCTGTTTTGCACACCCCCCTCTTATCCTTTAGCCTGTTTACATGGCAATTATGGGGGCAAAGTGTGCAGTTTTCCAGGACCTTGTAGGCGCGATCAATCCTGGCCTCAAACTGTTTGGGGTTGGTTTTATAAAGGGTTAAATATGAAGGGTTGAACATGTAATTAGCGTTTGGCGATTAGCGGTTAGCGTTTAGTTAAACTTTAAAACATTGAGTTAAAAACTAGGCTTAAATAGAACCACTCCCTATTTTATGTGAAAAAACAGGAACTGAAAGGTAGCCTAATAAATACCAAACCGCCAGACCCAGTAAAAGCTTATTGTTGTTTTTATATTGCTCATTTATTTTACGGCTAGAATCTTTAACATCGAGGAGTTCTGTTAGTTCTCGTATGTCCAAGTTTTGTAAGCTTGTATTGATATTGTGAACAAATTCATTTCTAATATTATTTAATTTTTTTATAGCTGGTAAAAGTTTACTAGGAATGAGACCCATAGAATCCGCTATCATTAACTTCATGTAAAATGTAAAATCTTTATCAGCTAGAATATCGCTCTTCAACAATTCCTTTTTCAATAATATTTCAATAAGAATTTCGATTAATAAATGTGCTCGTACAACAACCGTCAGATCATCGGCATCTAATAATGATTTGGCTCTAAAATATTTATCTATATAGTCTTGCTTAAATTCATCTTCTGTTAAAGGATGCTGTTTTTTCACATTAATAATTCTCCACGAATTTCCTGAGACACGTACCTGATTTTATCTGCGATCATCTGCATCTTCTAATCCGCGGTTATCTGTGCTTTCTGCTCCCGCCAAAAATACAAAGCCGGGGAAGAACAATTAGCGCGGGATCCTCTCTCCCTTTAAAATTTGCGGAAGAGGCGATGCATCTATACGCATACCGCCGTCATTCTCAATCTTTATGGTATAAAGCATCCCTGGGATAAACATCGTACCCGGCGCTTCTATCTGAGCATTTTTAATTCCCATCTTTTTGGCTTCTCTGGGGTCTAAAGCAAAACGCCAGAAGTTTTCCCAGATTTTCTTTTCAAAGGGGTTATTAACGCCGTAAAGCTTATAACCCCTGGGTATTTCGTTGGCTTCGACTATATCGTATTCCTGAGTATTTTTGCCGTCAAGCATGAATACCCTCCAGAAAAGATATACGCTTTTGCCGCGCAGCTTATCTGCCTTGCTAACATAGATGTCGCCAAAACGCACTACCAGGGATTGGAATTGGATGATATTACCGGCAAAAGTAAAATACCTTGGCTCAAGCGGCGCGCCTTTTGTGTCGTATTCTAAGAATTTAATTGTGGTATAGGTTTTGTTGCTTTTCTCATCATAGGTTACACCGGTAACCAACACCTCGGCAATGCGCGAATCCGCCTCAAGTCTTGAGATTATCTGTTTTAAAATTTTGTTCTCCTGGACATATTTCATATAAAGATGAATCGCCCCGGCCAAAATAAAAATCATCAAGCCGATTACAATAATGCTTTTTATGATTTTAAACATATTATTACCTCTAGCGATAATTGCAGAAACTAAGCGGGATGGGAAAATTCAAAGTCCTTATATGCGCGATAACAGCCTGGAGCTCATCTTTTTTTGCAGAGCTAACCCGTATCTTTTCACCTTCTATTTGAGTTTGGACCTTTAACCCTAAACTTTTAATAACACCTACCAGCTCTTTTGCTTTTTCCTTGTCAATGCCAACGCATATATCAGCTACCTGGCGAAGATACCCTTGAAACGCCTGTTCCGGGTCCTTAAATTTAAGGGCTTTCAAAGAAATTCCTCTCTTCGCCATACGCGTAGCCAGGATATCAGTCAGGGCGCGCAATTTAAAATCATCATCCGCAATCAAGGTGATTTTCTTCTCCTCGCGATTATATTCAATTGAAGATTTGCTATTCTTAAAATCATAGCGCTGTGACAGCTCCTTTTTAGCCTGATTTACAGCATTGTCCATTTCCTGTAAATCAACCTCGGAAACAATATCAAATGAAAAATTCGCCATTTACAACTCCTTATAAGTTCTAAATAAGTCACCAAGTCACCCGTCACAAGGTCACATGTTAAATTAAACTATTTGTTAAAAATATTCCCACTAAAATTCCAAAGGCCGCGTCCGCACAAGGCGGACAAGTATTTATTTTCGCTTTGTGAAAAGACCGCGCGCAAACTGGGTTTTGATTTTTGGCTCAGGCGGAGAAGCGAATAAAGGCTTAAATACATCTTGTAAGTACTCGCTGTCAACCGTCTTCTTCCCTTTAACATAAGCTGCAAACTCAATGATTGCTCCTTTTCTCAATAGATCCTCTTCCAGCTCTTTCAGGGCCTTGCCGCTCGTGAATGCCGCTCCGCAGGTCAGAAAAATCGCGACCTTTTTATTATCCAGGCCACGTGACTTATTTATATAAGTCCGTAACGCAGGGGCAAAGGTAAATGCCCAGACCGGAGAAGAAAAAATTACCAAATCATACCTTGAAACATCGAAATCCGTATTTGTTAATTCCGGAGTTTCCTGGGCCTGGGCTGACTTACATTGCTTAAAGAAAGATGTTTCTTCCAACCTTAACTCCAGCTCGGTTAAATCAACCTGATAATTCCGGCATAGCATTGCCCCTCTCAAAAACTCACAGGCCTTTTTTGTATTTCCTGAAAATGAGTAATAAACTATTAATGTCCGCATTTTTCTCCTATTAAGAACTAAATTGAGCCTTCACCTTGCGCCGGGTAAAAAAGAAAATCACTATTAAATACCAGAGTAAAAACGCCAAACTCTGTATTAGATACAAGATGTAATAAACTATTCTGGGGGTGGTTCTGACCGCCATATCATAATTATCCCCCAATAATTTCTGCTTTTCCAGCGGATAAGAGCTTATCTTTTTCTCAAATTTAGCTTTTTCCTGGGCTACCTTTTCTTTATAATTTTGCGATTCCTCAAGACTCTGGGCGAATGTTCCTTCCGCAAAATTCCAGCGCTGCTTGTTTATAATGAACGGCGATAAAAAAACAGTGGCGGCAAAAAACAGCATCAGCATAATTAAATATTTTCTTGCCCATTCTTTCAGGCGCAGGATATTTATTCCCAATATCACCTCAAATAACAAAAAAGCTATCCCGGAATAAAAAATAATTATCCCGAATGGCCGCATGTAAAATTCCATTAATGGCCTGGGGCCCCTAAGTAACGGCTGTGAAAACAGAATAGTTAATACGATAATAAGCAAACCGAATATGGTAACTCCTATCGATCTTTTCCTTATCCCTGATGAAGCCGAAGCATTTTCCATACCTACCTCCTGTCTCCATAAATTATCGAGGTTCGCATTTCTCTCCTTACATCAATCTAATGACAATGGGTTGCTGCTACAGGTGGCAGATTTAGTTGTGGGCATCTAACAACAGCACCTGCGGAATAAGCTTTAGTAACAGGATTACCGCATTCAGCAATTTGGCCCGAAGACTGCAGGTATTTCCAATATTTTCCGGCGGTGTCACCCGGATATGTATGGGGGCAATATATATTATATCTGGTTGCAAACTGAGAATCGCCATCCCAGACGTACCAGGTCCAATGCGTTCCCTGTCCGGTAGTTACACCCGGCGGCGCATCCCGATTCCTAACATTTGATGGCGGGTTTTCCAATAGGCTAAACGGGCCCATTGCACTAGGATTACTGCTATTCACCCAATAAGGCCAAGTGCCATATTGGGCTTTATAGAGTAAAACTGCGCCGCGCAGCGCATCCATCGTTGCCTGCTCTACAATACCAACAGCCTTACAGTGTATGTCAGTAAACTTGACAACAGCAGCAGAAACAAGAATAGCCAATATTGCCAAAACAATAATCAACTCCAGGAGTGTAAAAGATTTATTATTCATGTCTTTTTCTACCCCATTCTGCTGTCTTGTTTGGTGCGATAAATTCCAGGGACAAGTACTTATTCTTCTTCCAATTCTTCTTTTATTTTACTTATAAGGTCTTCCAGTTTTAACGGCTTTAAAAGAAAAGATTCGACTCCCAGGCTAAGGCATCTATCAAGTATGCTCTTAGGCTCAAGCCTCTCTCCGGTCAGGAGAATTATGGGGATACCTTCTGTCTTAATGTCTGACTTTAGGCGCTCGCATACCTCGTAGCCGTTCATGTCCGGCATTACTATATCCAGTATTATCAGGTCCGGCGCTTCCTTGTCTGCTATCTCAAAAACAGCCCTGGCGTCAGAGGTGCCGACAACCGAATAACCCATAGCTTCCAGCCTCTGCGTGATAGCCTGTAAACTATCACGTTCGTCATCAACTACTAATATTTTCTTTCCCATAATATGCCTCCCAATTTAGTAAAAAAGTAGCAAGTAGCTAGTAGCAAGTAGAGAGATTTTCTCGCTATTTGTTACTCCCTACTCTCTACTTAACAGTAAGCAGTATTCATTTCTGCGTAAACTGTATTTCAGTAATAATTGCGTCTTCAGCGTCGCAAAGAGGCGAACTGGTTTGACTTAACCTTACGCTTCCTGCGCCGTAGCTCTCAAATCTGATAATCACAGTTTGCCCTTTATACCCGGACAAATCTATAATCTCCTGGGTCCATTCGCCGCTATAAAGCCTGTCGTATACTGTCTCCTGGCCGGCTGTTCCATTCACTATAACCTTTAAACTGCCATCAGTCCATTTTTTATCCAGTTGGCTGTATGCCGCGCTGCGGCGCGAGAACTGTAAATTTATCCTATTCCATTGCGGCAGAGCAATTTTTTTCTCTATCCAACTGAATTTAGTTCCCGCCCAATTACAGGCAGGGATGACAACCGCGCCCTTCTTGCCAAAACTATCCGCCTGCCAAAAGCTGTCAGAATTCCAATTAGCAGAGCAACCTGCAATCCAGCCATCAAGTCCAATATTAAATTTCCATTCTGTTCTCGTATCAGCCGGTTCATTAGAGGCATTGTTGACAAGAAATTTGAAATGTTTATCCTTTTTTGGCAAAGCCTGCATTTTGTCAGAAGATTTAAGGGTAAGGCTAAAAATCTCCGAATAAGGAATATCGCTAAGCCAGCTATCAGTAACTAATATATCTTTTACCGGCTCTGAGGCCCGAGGATTAACAATACTTATGTGATATATGCCGCAGTCTTTGCGTACAGGATTGGCTCCGACATACTTTATTTTAGCCCCATCCTTAGACCACTCGGCAGAAATCAAATGAAACCAATCCCAAAATATGGGCAGAGAAACTTCTTTATAAGTGCCGTCTTGATATGCGAAAATAACAGTTATAGTGGCATAATAATAATTATCTCCATATAAATGCAGGAGCTTGTCGTGTTCGTAATCATTGCCAAAATTTCCGCCGGCCAGAAAATGCAATTCGTCAACTTTCATGCCTGAGCGTATGGGCACATTAAATAAATTATCTCCCTCAAGGTCTAACCTGCCGTAGTCTTTCCAGGTATCGGCCCCCTTGACCAAGAAGCTTATTCCGTCAACGGTCAGATATTTTCCGGTAAATTTATTCGCGCCGGCGCCTTTAGCGCCAAAGCTCTCTCGGGTATTCTTAGCTAAATAATAGAAATGTCCCTGCTTTTCCCACTGTTCAGCCGCAAATGAAGCTGACACCGGGAAAAACACTATCAAAGCTATACATAAAATTTTTCTTATCATCTATTTTATCATCCTGTCAAGATGCCTGTCTTGCAGACTTGGCCGAACTTCTCGGCGCTTGGCCGGACAGTCCTCTTATCAGTGTTGTAATCAATATCTATAAGCCCGAACCTGGGGCCGAAACCCTTGTCCCACTCAAAATTATCTATTAATGACCAGTAAAGATAACCTTTAACGTTAACACCTTTCTCCATGGCAAGATGGATATTTTTAAGATGGCTGGAGATATATTCCCAGCGCAGGTTATCATCAGGCGTGCATATTCCGTTTTCAGTTATGATTACAGGAAGATTATACTTTTTAAGCTTTAAGAGCAACTCTAACAATCCTTCGGGATAGATATCCCAACCCAGGGAATTTTTTTTAGCCGGATGATGATTATTTTTACACACGCCCATCAATAAGTCGCCGATGCTCCAATTCCCCATCTCTACAACCTGGCGCGAGTAATAATTTAAGCCGATAAAATCCATTGTTTTGTGCCGGATCACCTTATCTAAAAAGCCAAAGTTATACCACTTATCCCTTAAACCCGCGGCAAAACGGTTTTTTAGGCTCAAATTGCAAGGCATATAGGCTTGTGTATATTGAGAGATACTTATAGCCGGCTTATCAAGCTCTAGTTCTTTATAGATACTATTGATTATCCGATAAGCCTTAATATGAGCCCGGGCAAAATTATTCTCGACCCTTGTTGCTTTAAGGAACGATTTTACTTGAGGCGGCCAGACCCCGATAATATATGCGTGGTAAGCATATATGGTAGGTTCGTTTATAGTTATCCAATATTTGACATGTTTTGCCAGAGCACGGACCACAAAATCGCAGTAACGCGAAAATAAATTGACTGTGCGTTTATCTACCCAGCCTCCCATATTAGCAAGCCAAATCGGATTGGTGTAGTGATGCAAGGTAACAATCGGCTCGATATTACGCGCTTTCAGAGCGAGAATAACATCTATGTAATGCTTTAATTCTTTCTGGGAAAACTTACCTTCTTCCGGCTCAATGCGGCTCCACTCGATCGATAAGCGGTGAGCGTTATGATTCAAGCCCTTAGCCAGGTCAAAATCTTGGGCGTAAAGTTCATAGTGCCGACAGGCAGAACCGGATTTTTCCTTTCCTGCCGGGCCTTCCCACTGCCACCAATCAGAATTGGAATTATCGCCTTCAACCTGGTAAGCAGCCGTTGCCGCGCCCCAGATGAAATTTTGAGGGAATTTAAACATAGTAAAATTATAGCACTACAACTTGGAAAAACTAACAAATATTTTATCCCGTTCTTGACTTGTGGTTATAAACAATGTAAATTAATTGCATGCCTTCATTGATAAAACTCATCAAAAAAACCTACAGAATGATCAAGCCTAAGGAGCGCAGGGTTATATTAGGCAACGTTGCCTCGCTTTCGATCTTGCAATCCATAACTTATCTCCTTCCGATCATAATCATTCCCTATTTATTCAGGGTTATCGGACCGGAAAAATTCGGGCTTATTGCTTTTGCCCAGGCTTTCGTGCAATATTTTATGATCCTTACGGATTACGGGTTTAATATATCCGCCACGAAAGAAATATCTCTCTGCCGGAACGAACACGCTAAAGTTTGTACGGTTTTTTCTTCGGTGATGGTGGTAAAGATTGCTTTTGCTTTATTGAGCCTGCTTCTCCTGGGAATTATAGTATACTTCATACCTAAATTTAAGGCTGACTGGATGGTCTATGTATTTAGCTTTGGCGCGGTAATAGGAAGCACTATTTTTCCGATCTGGTTTTTCCAGGGCACGGAAAAAATGAAACACATTGCGGACATCAATATTATCGGCGGGTTTGTTTTAGCAATTTCGATATTCCTGTTCGTAAAGGGGCCAGAGGATTACCTGATGGTTCCGATAATCAACTCCTCTGTGTATTTAATAACCGGGCTCTTGGGCCAATACGTCGTCTTCAGGAGATTTAAAGTGGCGTTTAAGTTCGAGGGATACGACAATATCCGCCAACAGCTCAAGGCCGGTTGGGATATTTTTATTTCCATTGTGGCGATAAATGCCTATACGACTACGCGCGTTTTTACTGTCGGCCTCCTGACTAATAACACGATTACCGGATTCTATTCAGTTGCCGAAAAGATTGCCAACTTATTCCAGACTTTTCCCCTTACTTCTTTTTCTCAGGCGATTTTCCCGCGTATAAGCAAAATCTTCCACAAGAATAAAATAAAGGCGTATAAATTAATGCAGCGGCTGCAGCGCATTACTATAATTATTGCTTTAATTTTCCTGCCATTAGGTTTTATCTTGGCAAATTTTATCGTAAGGATTGTATGCGGCGGGAATTATCCCAATACCGTATTGGCATTGAGGCTTTTAATGGTCGCGGTGTTTTTCGTATGCTCTAACGCTTTCCGCGTGCAGTTCCTGCTTGTTTGCGGCAAAACAGCAATTTATTCCAGGATTCACGTGGTAATGTCGATGATAGGACTGCCCTTGATTTTCCTTTTAATATATGCTTTTTCTTATGTGGGGGCAGCAATTGCGACAATAGCTATTGAGGCAGGAATCTTTACGGTTACGTATTTTACCGTCAAAAGGCTTAAGTTTTCTTAAAAGAAATCGATTCGTAGGCTTTAACGATACAAAAACCCAAAACTACCCCTACCAGAGCACCTCCCAGGCAATCCGATGGAAAATGAACCCCGAGATATACCCTTGAGAAGGCAACTAAGATAGCCGCAAAATATAAGAAATAAAACCTTTTGAAATAAAAACTAGTTACGGCCGCTGTAATAAATGCATTTGTAGTGTGCGAGGAAGGGAAAGAGTAACCGCCGGCGCTTATTAAAAGGTTTAAATTTGCCAGCACTTGAGCCGGCCGAGGATGAGCTATCCAGGGCTTCAAGGTATCAACAATAAAATTTGAGGTGAAAAGGCCTAAGATTAAAAGAAGGCTGAAAATCCTGACATTCTTACTCCTGATTAAAAGCAGCAATAAGGCGATGATATACAGGATTCTCCAATTCCCCAGCTCTGTAAAGGCGGGCATTAAATAATCAAACAATCTATTGCTGCAGTTTTTATTTACGAAATAAAACAACGATGTATCTAAATAATTAAGCAAAACTCCTCCCTGCTTCTATTTTAAAATCCTCTTCTTCATCAACCATAAACTTAAAAAAGTGCAGATGGCGCCAAGGGCTGTCAGCCAAAGCAGTTCTAACACCTGGACCTGGTAAAAATGCCCCAGTGAAAGGCTGCGCAGGACCGAAACCAGGAAGGTCAAAGGCAATACTTGAGCTGCGTATTGCGCCCACAGCGGCAAAGAAGAAATCGGGAAAAATACTCCGCTAAAAAGGAACATCGGCGTTATGAACAAAAATACAGGAAAGTTAAACATTTCGATATTTTTTACTACAGCCGTAAAACACATACCCAGGCTCGAGAAAGTAAAGCCGGTAATAAATGCGATGGGTAAGCTTAAGAAAGCTACCTTCCAGCTAATCAGGCCCCAGATAGCGGCAATAACAAGCATAATCGCTCCGGCCATCAAAGCCTTTGTCGCTCCCCAGATGATTTCACCTAAAATAACATCTTCTATCATCAGAGGGGTAGAGATAATCGCGTCAAAAGTCTTTTGAAAATACATACGCACAAAAGAAGCATAAGTAGTCTCAAAGAATCCGTGGTTCATTATGGCGGTTGCCACAAGGCCGGGAGCAATAAATTTTAAATATGAAAGCGTTGTGCCCTCATAAACAACATCCTGGACCAAATTACCCAGGCCAACGCCAAAAGCTAGCAAGTACAACAAGGGCTCCAGGATCGGCGGAATGAAATTTACCTTCCAGGTTGCCTTATACACGTCAAAATTCCTTTGCCAAACCCGCCAGGCGCGCCAGCTTATATTTTTCAGGATTGAGTTCATTTTAGACTTCCCTTAATTCCCTGCCGGTAAGCTTTAAAAACACGTCTTCCAAATTCGCCATACGCAGGACGCAAAACTCTTCGCCAAACTTTTTAGAAATTTCAGACCAAAAGGGCATTTCTACCTGTCCATAAATAAAGAAATGTGTCTGCGTTTTTTCGTAAACCAGATCCTTTGCCTTGAGATAAGGCTCGACTTCTTTGCTGTTAGAAGCAATTTCGATTACGGACGCGCCGATATATTTTTTAATCAAGGCCTTGGGAGTGCCTTCAACGATAATTTTGCCGTGATCCATAATTACCAGCCTATCGCATAAATGAGCTGCCTCATCCATATAATGGGTTGTCAATAAAATCGTTGTCCCTTCACTTTTTAATCGATGCAGGCTATCCCAGATCTGATGCTTAGACTGCGGGTCAAGGCCGGTTGTCGGCTCATCAAGGATAAGAAGCTTAGGCCTATTCAAAATAGACCTGGCAATTATCAGGCGGCGCTTCATTCCGCTTGAAAGTTCCTCGATGTGCGATTTACTTTTTGAAGAAAGGCCCATAAAATGCAGTAATTCTTTAGAGCGTCCTGTCGCTTCCGATTTTCCTATATCAAAATAACGCGCAAAGACACGCAGGTTATCTTCTACAGTCAAATCCGGGTCAAGATTATCCTCTTGCGGGCAAATACCGATATTCTTTTTGATGAAACGCGGGTCAATTTCAACATTTTTGCCTAAAACTTCAAGTAAACCGCTGCTTGGTTCAAGAAAACAAGAAACCATGCGCACAGTCGTTGTTTTTCCCGCGCCATTAGGGCCCAATAAACCAAAACACTCCTGCTTTATGACAGAAAAATCAATGTTGTCTACGGCAAAAAGTTTTCCAAAAACTTTTGAAAGCCCTTTAGCCTTTACTATTGCATTGTTTGGTTCATTCATCTAAAAAACCCTTATATATGTAACTGCTTGATAATATTAGTGTTATGTAATTTAAATTTTTGCCGGAAATGGCTTTTTAAGGCGTGAATTTAACTTGAGGGCCTTGTGGGCCCGCTTAAAATCATGTTTTTTCAATCAGCGAGAAATTTTCAATATTTTATATTTTAAAATCCCCGCCGGGACCTCTATATTGACTACATCATTAAGTTTTTTTGTCAGAAGCGCTTTTCCGACAGGCGAAGTAATAGATATTTTTCCGGCATCAAAATCCGCCTCTATTTCAGAGACGATCATATATTCAAATTCTTCATCGGACTCCAAATCTTTAAGTTTGACCTTGGCGCCGATAAACACCTGGTCTTTTGGGCAGCTTTCGTCATCAATAATGCGGCAGCGCGATAATTGCGATTCAAGATTATGGACTCTCTCCTCATTCAACCCTTGCGCTTCTTTGGCCGCGTCATATTCGGCGTTTTCGCTTATATCACCGTGCTCTCTCGCGCGCTCTATAGCCTTAGATAACTCCTTGCGCCGGGTATTTTTAAGATACTCCAGTTCTTTTTTAAGCTTTTCGTATCCGCCTTTGGTCAAATAAACTTCATCTAATCCCATGCAAATCCCCTTTATTATTATTTATTGCCGAGTTCCTTTATTGCCGCAGCAGGTAGAGCCTTTTTTCCAAAAAAGAAGGCCTAAAATTAGAATTATTATCGCTAAGCCCGCTATATTAAATAAATCAGGCTTGCTATTTATTGCTTCTTGGACAGGCAGATCCAGGGTTTCATTTGATACAGCGCCCATTCTTAAACTTCCTTTTGACATAGTATTAACGCAGCCGTAAATAATGGCGATACCCGCAGCCAAAAAAACAGACTTAATACCCCTGCTTATCTTAACAATATTCATTTGCCCTCCATTGCGGTTAAAACTTTTTTATAAAGACATAAATTATCGAGATTAAAGAGATTGCCGTCAATAAGCCGCCCATGATCCTTGTGTTGCGCAGTTCCTTTTGCATAGACACAGGCTCTATGCGCCAGTTGATAAACTCGTAAAATTTTATTTGAAAGGCTATTACCCGGGCAGGACGAAATATAAGTAACGCGCCGAATATTACGCTGATTAAAGACATTAAAATTATAAATCCGTCTAAAATTTGTTCCATGCGTTAATTATACCACCGCAATATTGAATTGGTAAGGAATTTGTAGTGATTAAAAGAAAAGGCCCGGTTTTAACGCCGGGCCTAATCTTAAATTACAAGTTATAGTTACAGTTTCTTCACTTTTACAGCTTGTTCGCCTTTAGGGCCTTTTTCGATTTCGAATTCTACTTCTTGGCCTTCATCTAAAGACTTATAGCCATCACCTAGAATTGCTGTATGATGAACAAATACGTCATTTCCAGACTCAGGAGAAATAAATCCATAACCTTTTTGGTTCGAAAACCACTTTACTTTACCTTTAGCCATTATCCACTACCTCCTTTCAATTAAATTATAGTAAATAATGGCAGAAATAAAAAAACGCAAGGTAAGACCTTCTCTACCTTGCGGCACGAAATTCCTACTCTTATTATTTACTACTAGCATATACAGCTATACAGTATACACTAATTATGTTTTTTGTCAACAATTAATTTGCCTTAAGGCGTTCTTTGTGATAGTCCTGCAAGGACTTCGGGAATGTGTCCTTTTTCTTAACGTCTTCTATACCTTCAACGCTGGCCTTTGCAGCCTGCATCGTAGTTATATAAGGAATCTTCTGCTGTATCGCCAATATCCGTATATAGCTATCATCATACTTACTTAACCTGCCTACCGGCGTATTTATTATAAGCTGGATTTCTTTGTTTTTAATTGCGTCTACGATATCCGGCCTACCCTCAGCAACTTTGTTAATAAGAGTGTTGGGGATGCCTTTTTCTTTTAAGTATTTGCTGGTATTTTCAGTAGCAAAAATATTAAAGCCCAATTTTTTAAGCTGTCTGGCAATAGGAGCCAGGTCCGGTTTATCCCTGTCAGCAACCGTCAATAAGACATTGCCTTCTGTGGGCAGCTTTGACCCTGCGGCTTCCTGGGCCTTATAAAATGCCAAGCCAAAAGTATCAGCCAGGCCCATAACTTCTCCCGTTGATCTCATTTCCGGGCTTAAAATCGGGTCAACTTCCGGAAACATATTAAACGGAAATACTGCCTCTTTCACGCCTATATAAGGAAGATTGCCATTTTTCAATTCCGGGAAATCTTTTATCGCTTTACCAAGCATCAACATTGTGGCTATATGCGCCAAAGGAATTCCGGTTACTTTAGATACCAGAGGAACAGTGCGCGAGGCCCTGGGATTTGCCTCTAAAATATAAACCTTATTGTCGCAGATGGCAAATTGTATATTAATAAGCCCTTTTACCTTTAATTCTTCCGCGATTTGAGCGGTATATTTATTAATTAATTTAAGGTGTTTCTCTTCTATTGTTCGGGGAGGAATTACACAGGCAGCATCTCCGGAATGAACGCCGGCATACTCAATATGTTCCATGACCGCGGCAACAAAGGTGTCTTTGCCATCAGAAAGAGCATCGACCTCTGTTTCAATGGCCCGTTCAAGAAAACGGTCAATAAGCATGGGGTATTCCGGGCTGACCTTAATTGCCTCCCGGGCATATTTTACCAGCATTTCCTCATCATAGATTATCTCCATGCCCCTGCCGCCCAAGACAAAAGAAGGCCTGACGATTAACGGATAGCCTATTCTTTTGCCGATTTTTAGCGCCTCATCCAAAGACCGCGCAGTGTCGCCATCCGGCTGTGGGATGCCTAATTTAATAATTTTTTTGCGGAATAATTCCCTATCTTCCGCAAAACTGATGCTTTCCGGGCTTGTGCCTAATATATTCACGTCGTTATCCTTCAACTCCTGGGCTATATTAAGCGGAGTCTGTCCGCCGAATTGAACGATAACGCCTTCGGGTTTTTCCTTTTCGTATATTGATAATACATCTTCAACGGTCAACGGTTCAAAATAGAGCTTATCCGAAGTATCGTAATCAGTCGATACCGTTTCGGGATTGCAATTAACCATTATTGACTCTAATCCCTCGTCACGCAGGGCATAAGCTGCGTGACAACAACAATAATCAAATTCTATACCCTGGCCTATCCTGTTCGGCCCGCCGCCTAAAATCATGACTTTTTTATTTGCCGTTACAGGCACGCTGTCTTTACCTTTTGAATAAGTCGAATAATAATAAGCGGCATTTTCGACGCCGCTCACCGGCACTGCCTCATAGCGGGCGATAAGCCCGAGCTCAAGCCTCTTTTTTCTTATTTGTTTTTCCTTAACCTTAAAAAGGTTTGATAAATATTTATCCGAAAAACCCAATTCTTTTGCCTGGCGTAATTTTTCTTCCGGGATGGCACTCCAGGAATACTCAAGCAACTTGTTTTCAAATTCGACCAACTCTTTCATTTCTTTTATAAACCATCTGCCTATAAATGTCATTTGATAGAGATCCTCAACGCTCATTCCTTTGCGTAATGCCTCATACATTAAGAAGACTCTTTCGCTTGAGGGTTGAAACAACATCTCTTTTAATGTTTCCAGCGGCAAGGAGTTGTAATCTTTTGCAAAACCCAGGCCGTATCTGTTTATTTCCAGCGAACGAATAGATTTTTGAAATGACTCTTTGAAGGTCTTGGCAATGCTCATTACTTCACCCACAGCCTTCATCTGAGTACCAAGAATATCCTTGGCTTTTGGAAATTTTTCAAATGCCCAGCGGGCAAATTTAATCACGATATAATCGCCGCTTGGCTTGTACTTTTCCAATGTCCCTTCTTTCCAATAAGGGATTTTATCCATTGTAATTCCGGCGGCTAATTTCGTTGAAATCCTGGCGATAGGAAACCCTGTTGCCTTGGAAGCTAAAGCAGAAGAACGCGATGTGCGAGGATTGATTTCTATTGCCACAAGGCGGTCATCCTTAAGATTATGGGCAAATTGGATATTAGTTCCCCCCACGACTCCAATAGCATCAACTATTCTGTATGACAACTCCTGCATGCGTTTTTGCAGGCTTTGCGGCACTGTAAGCATCGGGGCAACGCAAAAACTATCGCCTGTATGCACGCCCATAGGATCAATATTTTCTATGAAACAGACAGTAATTTTTTGGTTTTTATCGTCGCGAACAACTTCAAGCTCCAATTCTTCCCATCCGATAACAGATTCTTCTACCAAAACCTGGTGAACGATGCTTGCGGCAAGCCCTCTGGTCACAATAACCCTTAATTCTTCAATATTATAAGCTATGCCGCCGCCTGTACCGCCTAAAGTATACGCCGGCCTCAATACGACAGGAAACTTCAACTTCTCAGCAATAGCTTCAGCTTCCTCTACAGAATGGCATATGTCTGATTGTGGTGTTTCAATGCCGAGTTTCTTCATTGTTTCCTTGAATGCTAAACGGTCTTCGCCCCGTTCTATGGCGTCAGCCTTGACCCCGATGATTTCAACATTATATTTTTTTAGCACGCCGGCCTTATGAAGGCTGGATGCAAGATTAAGGCCTGTCTGGCCGCCTAAATTCGGAAGCAGCGCGTCGGGCTTTTCTTTTTCTATAATTTTTTCTAGGCTGCTTACAGTCAAGGGCTCGATGTATGTCTTATCTGCCATACCCGGATCAGTCATGATTGTCGCGGGATTGGAATTAACCAATACAATCTCATACCCCTCTTCCCTCAAGGCCTTGCACGCCTGGGTGCCGGAATAATCAAACTCGCAAGCCTGCCCGATAATTATCGGCCCGGAACCTACGATTAAAATCTTTTTGATGTCTTTACGCTTAGGCATCATTTACCCCCAAAACAAATAGAATTGGTTAAAAAATAGGCTTGATTTGCTAATAATTTCATCACATTATACCATAACATTAAATTTTAGAAAGTCTTAAATTGAATTTATAGCAGTTTAATTTAAGGAGGGATTTTAATGATGAATAGCTTTTGCCAGGTACATCAAAACTATGCCTAATAGGAATGTGATGAGAGCCAGATTAGCTCTTGCAATATCTTTTTGTCTATGCAGCTCAGGGATCAAGTCCGAACTCGCTATGTAAATAAACCCGCCGGCAGTAAAAGGAATCAGGAATACCGAAAAGTTTTTGACATAGCTTGTCAAAAAATATCCAACTATAGCTCCGATAATAGCGGTCAGGGCGCATAGGAAATTCAGGTAAAGCGCCTTTTTTGGCTTTATTCCGCCGTAAAGCAATATTGCGAAATCGCTTATCTCTTGAGGTATTTCATGGAAAATTATTGCCAGTGTCGCGATGATCCCCAGTTTTGTACTTATTAGAAAACTTGTGGCTATCAACATGCCGTCAATAAAGTTATGTATGCCGTCGCCGAATAAATTCAAATATGTAAAGGTGTGCACTTCGCAGGTACCGTTATGACAATGGCGCCAATGGAAATACCGCTCCATTAAGAAAAAAAATGCGAATCCGGTCAGCACATACAGGAATACTTTTGAACTATCCAAAGTTTCCAGGGCTTCAGGCAAAAGATGCAAAAATGCAGTGCCCATAAGAGCGCCGGCGGCAAAACCAACGAATAAAATCAGCAGATTATCCAATAATTTGCGGTTTACTGCCAGGCTGATTATGCCGACCAGTGAAATAAGGCTTACGATTACCGTCGCAATAATTATCCATACAAAAGTCATAGCTTAACCTTTAGGATTGATTTGGTCAATAAACTTAGCCATCAGAAAATCATTGTCTGTCAGGCCACCGGCGGCGTGCGTCGTCAGGGTGACCAAAACCTTATTGTAGATTATTGTTAAAGTCGGGTGGTGGCCTTGCTCTTGGCTAATTTCGCTTATTAAATCAATAAAATATTTTGCTTCAACAAAATCCTTGAACTTGAATTCTTTTTTGAGTTTTTTATCTTCTATCAGCTCCCAGCCGCTATATTGAGCAATTAATTTATTGACTCTTTCCTGGGGTAAGGGGAGAGTTCCCGCCTCGCAGGGTACACAGTGCCCGGGCAGCTCTTTATCTTTAACCCCTATCGGCCCCTTGGCCAAAATTTGCTCTAAATTCTTCAAAGCATCATCATAATCCGGATGTTTTGTTTCTTCTTCTACTATCTGAACATAACGTATCCGGTCTTCTTTATCTATTATAACTATAGCCCGGGCCAATAAGTTCAATTCCTTGATAAGCAAGCCGTAATTGATACCGAATGATGAATATTTATAATCGGACAAAACCTGGACATTGGTGATATTATTCATTTCGCAAAATCTTATCTGGGCAAAGGGCAAATCTTTGCTTAGTCCCAAGATCACTACGTCCTTAGCCAAACTTGCCGCCCTTTTATTAAATTCTTTTACCTGTAAATCGCAGACCGGAGTATCCAAAGAAAGAAATGAGGTTATAATCTTAATCTTGCCTTTAAACCCATCCAAGCCGACTTCCTTTAAATCCTTTGAGCTAACCTTAAAATCCGGCGCCTTATCGCCCACCTTAATTTCTCTTCCGACAAGAGTCAGGGGGTTACCTTTAAAAAATACTTTTTTTAACATACTTAACCTCTCTAGGAAAACTCCTTTAAAATCGGCTTAATATCGATATTGCCGATATCTGCGTCTACTAATGGCGCCATTTTAGTCAGCCCGCTTTTTTCATCATAAGTTTCTTTGTCTTGTCTATAGATTATTCCTATCGGGATCTTTTCTCCCCATTCCTGCGCCTTGTTGAAAGCCGCACCTAAGTCTTGAGGGTTATACGAGGCGTCTTCATTAACCTTGTAAATTCTTTTTGAATACCATTCATAAGTATTTTTCTTATTGAAAGTCACGCAGGGCTGCAGCACATCAATTAGAGCAAAACCCTTATGGTTTATTCCTTCTTGAATCAGCCAGGAAAGATGTTCGGAATCCGCGCTGTACCCCCGGGCAACAAATCCCGCGCCTAAAGCAATAGCCAGCTCTAGCGGCCTGATTGGCTCTAAAATTACGCCGTTAGATTGGATTTTTGTCACATACCCCTGGTCTGATGTAGGCGATGCCTGGCCTTTTGTAAGGCCATAAACCTGGTTATTGTGCACAATAACGGTTATGTCGACATTTCGCCTTATATTGTGGATAAAGTGATTGCCGCCTTCTCCGTAACAGTCTCCATCGCCGGTTGAGACTATGACGGTCAATTTATTATTGGCAATCTTTGCGCCAACAGCCGGCGGGATAGCTCTTCCGTGTAAACCGTTAAAACAATTAGCCTTTATATAATGCGGTATTTTTGCGGCCTGGCCGATTCCTGAAGTAATCAAGATATCTTTAGGTTGTTTGCCCAATTTTACCAACGCCTTCTTTAATGAATTCAATATACCAAAATCACCGCAACCCGGGCACCAGGTTATCTCGTCAGGACTCTTAAAATCTTTCATTTCCGGCATATCTTTAATCCTTTTCCAGCCGTTCTATAAGAATATCTAAGCTAAACGGCCTTCCGTCAAATTTTAATATTGAATCGTTTATTTTTATCCCGGTTTCTCTACGAATTAACCTGGCAAGCTGTCCGGCAGCATTATTTTCGACTGTTAATGTCTTCTTCGCGCCTTTTAAAAGTTTTGTTATTTGCTCCGAAGGAAAAGGCCAAACTTGAGGCAAATGAATAAAGCCAATATTTTTGTCCTTTAACCTTTCGCAGGCCTCTTTCATAACCCCAAAAGTCGAGCCAAAGCCGATCAAAATTGTTTCCGCGTTATCCGTTCCTTCGGCTGTAGGCGGCTCTATCTCCTTTGAAAGGCCGGCCATTTTTTTGTGAAATCTTTTTTCAACCATTTTTACCCTTACCTGGGCATCTTCACTAATATGCCCTTCTTCAGTGTGTTCATCGCTGTCCGCATAGATTACGTCTTCGATCCAGGAAGGCACAGCTAAAGGAGAAATGCCTGATTCAGTAAGCTGGTAACGCTTATAATTAGAGACCTTTTTAGAATCTTCTTTGGAAATCACATAACGCTCGACCTTAATTTTATCCGTATCAATCATATCGACATCGCGATACGATTCTGACAAATACTGGTCAGTCATAATCAAAACCGGTATCTGGTATTTTTCCGCCAGATTAAAAGCTTTTACTGTAAGATAAAATGCCTCTTCTGCCGTGCCGGGAGAAAAAATTGCCCTGGCAAACTCTCCGTGCCCGGCATGAATCAGAAAATCTAAATCAGCTTGTTCGGTCCGGGTAGGAAAACCGGTTGCCGGAGCAGGCCTTTGCGCATCCACAGCTACAATCGGAGTCTCGGTCATTCCAGCTAAGCTTAGGCCTTCGACCATGAGTGAAAATCCGCCGCCGGAAGTAGCGAGCATTGAACGCACGCCGGCAAATGAAGCTCCGATTATCATATTTATGGCGGCGATCTCATCCTCAGCCTGTTCAACCATCAGTTGATAGTCTTTTGCGTAACCCGCTAAAAGATTCATTATATTCGTGGATGGAGACATGGGATACGCTGAATAAAACTTACAACCTGCTTTAATTGCGCCCAGGGCGATTGCCTCATTAGCGCTGAACAAAAGGCTATTCCTTGCATTACCGGGTTTAAGCAAGAATTTATCGGAGCTAAAATTATTCTTTGCAAATTCATAACCCGCCCTGGCAGCTTCGATATTTTTCCTTATTAGCTCCTCACCCTTATCCTGGAAGATTTCTTTTAAAGCGCTTTCTATGAAACTCAAGTCAAGACGAATTAAGCCGGCCAATAAACCGCAGCAGACGGAATTGATAAAAATGTCGCTACCCCCGATTTTATTAGCCATTTCATAGAACGGGACGTCGAAAAATTTATTATTTTCTTCGCTTATTGAAAATTTATTTTTGTCTAGGATTATAACTGCTTCGGAAGACAAGTTCTGGCTATGGATAGATACGCTGGGTTTGTCCAGGGCTACGAGAATGTCGGATGAATTACGCGGGGCGTAGATGGGCTTATCGCAAATCCGCAACTGCGAAAAATTATTTCCGCCCCTGATCCGCGACATATAATCCTGGTTGGCGAATATGCTTAAACCAGCCTTTTTGAACGCCTTGCAAAGCGCCAAACTTACGGATTGCATTCCTTGGCCGGCCTCACCTGCAATTTTTATAGTCAGTTCATTACTCATTTACTTAATTTATTTGGTTAACGCAAGAAATTTTGGCAGGCAATTTAACTACATTATACTAAAAAAACCTCAAAAACCAACTCTTTATTTTTGAGGCTTAAATAGGAGTCTAATTTAAAATTATTTTAGCACTATCGCTTCCATGGGACATTGGCTAGCAGCATCCTTACAGGCCGGTTCTAATTGCCTGGGCACAGGATTTATGTAAGCGACTGCTTTTTCAACGCCCATCTTAAAAACTTCGGGGCATATCAGGTTGCACAATGTGCACCCGATACACTTTTCCGGGTCAATTATGGTTCTCATTGCCTGCCTCCATGTAATTCCTTAAGCCTTTCTATTTACAGCGAAAGCTCTTTCGAATTCTGCCAGAGACCGTGAATATTGCAATATGATGACGCGAATAGCCTGCCCGCTTTTTCACTTTTAAACATAAAGCTCACATCGGGATTGGTATAGAGAGTACTTGTATTCGGACCCTGGACCGATTCCCCGTGAGCCGAAAATTCGAATTTAGCGATTTCGTAAGGAAACTTATCGTCGTTTGGCTGAAAATAAACAGCAATCCAGCGGATATGGTGCTCGGTAGTATTGGGATGAGGTATTTCTTTACCTACGCTTACCCTCACCAATAATGCCTCACCCTTTGTAACTCTCTCGGGAGCCTCAATAACAGGAACATGCTTTTCTTTTTTCCAGTCAGCGCTTTGAAATAAATCTTGCATCAATCACTCCTTTTAATCAGTGCAGCAACATCTCAATTTTTGAAATTGCATCAAGCGGGTTAAATGGTTTTATAAGACAAGTCTCTATACCGCTCATACCTATCAAAGTAACGTGTTCTGATTTGGTAAAATAACCCGTCATAGCAATGATAGGGATCCTATCGGTTTCCGGACGCTCTTTTAATTTTTCTGTTACCTGAAAACCATCTAGCCCGTTCATTTTCAGGTCCAACATTATTACGTCGGGTTTCTGGGACATGGCTGTATTAACTGCTGCAGTAGAATCATTTACCGGCACGGGCTCATAACCGCATAGATACAAAGTTTCTTTAAGCTCTGCCAGAAATTCCTTATCATCATCCACGATCATTATCTTTCTTTTTTTAGACAAGATTCCTCCTAAAAAAATGAATAAATTTTTTGAACCGTGGCTTTGTCTTAGACCTAAATCTTATTTTTTACAATCACATTGATCTGACTTTTTCTTACATCCGCTGCAAACACCGTTTTCTATGGGTTTGCCGCATTTTTTGCAGGGGCTGCATCCGCATGTCTGACACATCGCAAAGGCCTCCTTTTAAACTTTTTACCAACTCTGTCTTTTTCTGGCTATTTTTTCAGCTTCGAGCCAATCAGATAGATCGTTACCTGGAGTACAGCCTCTTTTTTCATAAAGTTCAAAGGCAATCTTACGGACTGCTTCGTTAAACTTTTCTTGATTAGAAGAACTTTGTTTGTTGCTTTTTATGATCCTGGCCATCTTCCTGCCTCCTTTTGCGTTGAAATTGATTGTTTTGGGCATTCCTCTAATGCCTTGCTATTAATAATACTGATAATTTAGAAAATGTAAATTGCCTAAGTCTACTTTTTTCTGACATTTTTCTACTTCTAGATTTAAGGTTAAAACCTCATTGTTTTGAACTCTTTACGGGTTAGGGCTTGAAAGGTATTTCTGGCAGGATTTAAACTAAATACTTTGCTATTTTTTTGTATGGTTTTTATTTAAGGGCAATGCTATTGAGACATTTGTCCCGCTGCCCTTTTTGCTGTCTATCGAAATAGTTCCGTTATGCAGAGTTACAATTTGCTTGCAAACAATAAGGCCCAAACCAGTGCCCTTGGTCTTTGTAGTAAAAAATGGCTCGAATATTTTGTTCAAAACCGCGTCATCCATGCCGGCCCCTGAATCCTTAATTTGTATATTTACGTCAGTTTCATTCTCAGGGCCTATGCATACTTCTATCGCGCCATTGTTTTCCGATATTGCGTCAAAAGCGTTGTTCAGGACATTGCAAAACAATTCCTCCATCTGCACAAGGTCTGCCTCAAGATAGATATCATTTTTGGCTTTCGATTCCATGCGAATCAAGACATCCTTATCCGGAAACTGCTTTTTCGACGCATCGATACAATCAACGATAATCTTATTGAGATTTACTTTTTCGAAAACCGGCTTTTTTATCCGGGAGTAAAACAAAAGGTTATTTATAATCTGGTTGCTTTCTGAAATTTTTATCTCGACGTTATTGATATGGCTGTCTATATCCGGATTTTTTACCTTCTGCTTTATATTAAACATCGCCATTTTGATTACGCCTAAAGGGTTACGTAATTCATGCGCCACTATCGCGGCCAGGGCCCCGATATCTGAAAGTCGTTTTGACTTTTCTAATTCGGCCTGCACGTTCAATAGTTCTTTAGTCCTTTCGTTGACCAGCCTTTCAATATTTTCCTTGTCCATTTTTAAAATTTCTTCGGCTCTTTTTCTTTCGGAGATATCAAGGATAATGCCATGTAAATAAAATTCCCCGGCGGGTTTATACTGGACCGCTCTCGCGCTGTCATAAACCCAAACAAAGCGGCCGTCGCGTGTACGCATACGGTATTCGATCTTTAAAGGCACGTGGTTTATCTTACATTCCTCTATTGCCCTGGAAGCGTATTCAAGGTCATCCGGATGAACGAGGTTTGACCAGGCGCGGTTCGTATTTATTTCGTCTACGGGAAAACCTAATATCTGCACAATTTGAGGGCTTATATAAAACTTGGCGCCAGGATCAGTCGCAACCCCTATGTAAGTAGCCGCGGGCAAAGTTTGCGCCAGCGTCCGATATTTAATTTCTGATTCTTTAAGCTCATCCTCAATTTTCCTGCGTTCAGTTATGTCTACCCCCGAGCTTAGAGTCCCGATTATTCTTCCGTCGGGATCTCTCATCATTGTGTTATGCCAGGCTATTAGAAGTTTCTCGCCATTTTTTTTAAGCACGTTATTTTCAAAATACTCGACATTCTTAGTCTCCCCTTGCATAAGCCGCTCAAAAACCTCCCTGACCGTCTCTCTGTCCTTGGCCGGGAGAAAAGAATTAAACCAATTTTTCCCGACAACTTCCTTCTGACTATAACCCAATAGCTTACAGCCAAGCTCATTCATAAGGGTTATTTTTTGGGTATAATCAATTACCAGCATTATAACATTGGCTACATCAAGGTAGTTTTGGACTCTTTGCGCCTCTTTTTTCAGCTCTATCTCCCTGTCTTGAAGCCGTTTAAATAAAAATTCAAACGGCTTGCTCAATCCAGTCTCGATTAGGGCTTTGTAGATTAAGTAAAAAGACAGGAATTTAAAAACTAACACATTAACACTTGCATGGCCGTTAATGTCATAGTGAAAATTAAATGACAATTCACAAAATATATTTAAAACTATTGAACTTACTAAAAATTTAAGGACAAGAGGGTTGAAAAATCGCTTCTTTCGCACTAAAAAAATAATCGAAAATAATAATACGGCTGAAATTATATATTCACTAATTTCTTTAAATACCGTTGCGCCTCTACCTTCAACAAAACAAACCGGGAAATTCCTCCAATAAAAAATTGACGCAAAAATTAACAATGTAATTAAGGAATAAAAGTTAAATAGATAAGTTACCTTTACCTTTCGACTGCAAAAGACAGGCGCAAAAAGAAGCGAAAGGCCTTGAATGTAGCGTGCTGAAATCCAAAGTTGCATAGAAGTATTATTGCCGTAATTAGCAAATACCCCCATTCCTCTAAAGCTCAACATATGAATGGTATCGATAAAAGCTATAAATAAATAGGCAATACCGACAAAAATAAAATAATTATTTTCCAAAAACTCACGGGAATTCCAAACAGTCATGAATATCCCGCAAGCTACAACGATGGTAAAAATCTCTATCAAGCTGTGGAACAAAAGATAGCTGTAGTGGCTCGTAAGATAAAGCGAATAAAGAATAGCAAGTATTACCAACACATGCAGCATGCTTTTTATATTTACAGGCTTATCGAATATTTGCATTGGTTTAATGGGAGTTCCGCTTCCTATATGCCGCCGGGCTTACGCCTACAGTCCTTTTAAATTGCCTTGTGAAAGATTCCGAATTCTGGTAACCGGTCTTATCAGCTATCTGATTAATATTAAATGAGCTTTTTATAAGAAAATTCCTTGCCAAGCTCATTTTTAATATCAGTTTATATTCCGCAAATCCTTTTCCGGTAACCTGTTTAAAGGCCCGGCTTAAATATTTAGGGCTTAAAGATGCTACGATAGAGGCATCTTTAAGGCTTGTTTTCTTCAGGCAATTCCTCTGCAAGAATATCCTGACCCTTTCGATCTTTGCCTTAATGTCACTATTGCCGTTATGAAATATGAGATTTTTATTCTCTAATATTTTTTCAATTATTTTCCTCGTCTTTTCAATATCGATAGGCTTTTCTATGTAATTATCCGCCTTCTCCCTTAATGCCTCCAAAACAAGATCCTTGCTGCTATAGGCGGTTAGAATAATTATATTTACATCGGAAACCATCCTTTTTATCGCTGCCAGCGCTTCTATACCGTCCATGCCCGGCATATTCACGTCTAGAATAACCAAATCAATCTCATGGGGTTTCTTTAATATATTTAATGCTTCCTGTCCGCTTGAAGCTTCAATAAAATCATATTCCTTAAAACAAGCTCTGAATTCGTTCCTGAATGCCCGGTCATCATCCACCAGCAGGATTTTAGCTTTTAGAGGAAATGAGTTTTTCAAATCTTGTTTCAATTTAACCATTTTTAACCTGGCCTAAGAAAATTGGTATTTGATGCTTTCATCCCCAAAGGCTTCAATAGCTTGATCTCTTCGCTTACGGCCTTAATCCTGGAGTCTAAATCCGGGTGGGAACTAAATATTTCAATCGGCAAAGACTGGCCGCGCTTTTCGGATTCAGCCTTTAATTTATTGAAAAAACTTATCATGCCCTGGGGATTGAAGCCGGCTAAATACGCGTATTTTACGCCTATTTTATCTGCCAATGTTTCGTCCTGGCGTGAATATCCTAACTGGCTAAGGCTAAATACCATGTTCGTTATTTCCCTTACTGAACCCTGATCGCTTCCTCCCAGCGCAACAGAAATGAGCAACTGGTAACCTAGCGCAGCTTGGAGTTGTTTTACGCTATGTCTGGCTGCCACGTGGACAACCTCATGCGCGATAACGCAGGCGAGCTCATCATCGTTAGAGCGCTCAGCCAAAGCGCTGTGTATATAGATGAACCCTCCCGGAACAGCAAAAGCATTCAGTTCTTTGTCTTTTATAACAAAAAAATTATAATCAAGGTCTTTTCTGTCAGAAAAACCGGCAATCCGCTTTCCGATTTTTTCAACTCGCTCTTTTTGCCGGCCCTCGTTGATTATTGCCTTCTCTAAAGAAATCTGTTTAGAGATAGAGCTACCCAGAGCTACTTCGCTGGATGTATTGATCAGAATAAATTCATTTTTTGCCGTAACCGGGTTATATGTCGTGGCGCAACCCGAAATGGAAATAAAGGCGACAAAAATAATAAAGTTTTTTATAAATTTCATTTAAGCTGCCTATGGTATGCCTTCCTGATATCGCTAAAAATCTTAAGATGCTCGTTCGTGCGATAATCCGGATAGGTCCACTCTAAAATTTTAAATCCGCCGTTTTTATAGATAAGCGTAATCTCAGCATAAATACCCCTGCCTAAATAAATTCTATGGCTGAAATCTTTTGTTGAAGCTAAAACTAACTTTGCCAAATCAATGTAACCAGGGTCTATATTTATCTTTCTTTTGCCATCGCGGCTCAAGAACATTTCAATTTTATTAGAATAAATCTTTGCCCGGTCCAATTGCGACGGGTCAAAAAGCTTTTTAAAACTAAAAAAAACCCGCTTTAAATCCTGTCCCAGCTCATCCGTGTAATAGCTGGTATAATCGAATTTGAAACGCTCACTCTCAAAATCAACCGGCCCGAATTTCTTTACCAATAACCGCTTTGCCGCCAAAAATAAAGCCTCATCATTACTGATGAGGCCGCAAATTAATTTCACCGGTTTGGAAATAATAATTTTACCCATATTTGATAATATAGGAATTCAAATTATCATAAATCTGTCTCTACCTATTATTAAACGCTAAGGTTTATATCCTGGCTGATGTGCTGCTTTATGAATTTTTCGATTGCTGCCTTATCGGACTTTTTGATCTCGCTGAAAAATATCGCCACATTGTAATAATCGCCTTCGACCGGATCATTAACCAGTTCAGTCCTGACAACTGTTCCTACGCACTCTATTCTTTTGCACTGCTCTTTCTCTTCCAGTTTTTTTAAAGACAATCGGGGGACGAGAAGAATCATATCTACTTTTGTAAGCGGCGCGACATACTTATCAATCTTACAATAAAGCCCGGAGGAGCTTAAATTTTTGGTTTCGCTAACAGAATCAAAGCTGGCTTCCTTTATCTTTAAAGGAATGTTTTTCTTGATCCTGCTTGCTCTTCTTCTCTCAGAATTTTTATAACTCATTGCTATATAGAGTATTATATCCTATAAAAAAATCTTTAAGCTTTTTCTTCAGGGGCAGGGGCAGCCGGTGTATTTGGTTGTGCCGGCGCCGTATCTTTATCCTTCTTCTCTGCTTCTTCCTGGCGTTTTTTCGCTTCTTCTGCTTCGATTTTGAGCTTCTCTTCTTTCTGTTTCTTATCATAAAGCTTAAAACAGCTTTTGCCGCAGAAAAACTTACCGTTACGGTAATAATACTTAATCCTTTTAGCCGGTTTAGAACAATTTACGCAGACTTTTTTGGCGTGGCCCTCTTTGACTTGCTTTTCTTGTTCTGCCATGAATTTAACTCCTTTTATTAAAATTTAGGTAATTGAATATACATTCTAACATATTTAGGAAGAAAGAAAAAGGCTTTTTTAGGCAGGATTTAAGCTATTAAGCTTGTTGGCTATGAACTGATTGATAGTATCCTGGTTCCTGGTAAGGATTTCCTTAAATTCCAAGCCTAGCTGGTAGCGTTCGCAATGAGGCAGCTTCTTTGTCCAAACAACCCTCCCTACAGCGGTGATAATCTGAAAAAGGTCGGTAATCGTAAATTCAACCATAAAATCAGTATTCAAGGGGACGAAATTTTCCAGCATTACCCGTATGCCGCCTCCGCTGATGTCGCAGATTAGAGTGTTTCCGAACTTATTCGTTGCTTTCACCTTAAAATGCACGGGAATACTGGCGTTAAGGCGCTTATATTTTCTTCTATCGGACGGCTGTATCATGGTTATAAGTTTAACACAAATAAAGAGTTGTGTCAACTTAGGCAAAATTAAAGGGTTTGATTAAAATAAAGGTGAATTTTTGGCTTTACATTAAATTCGAGTATTGTTATAATCTAATTGGTTGATTTGTAATAGAAGCCATAAATTAATGCGGGCCTAATCAAAAAAGTATTGAGGCGAAAAATGGGTATGATATTTGGTAAGCCGAAAGACAAATCCAAAGATAAGACCGAAACTCCTCCAGCTGAAAAAAAGGTTTTCGGGTTTGGCTTAGGCGAAGACTTGACCCAACCGGTTAAGCCGATACCCGGAGCGAAACTCCCGGAAACAGAGCAATCGGAAAAAGACACTAAAGCTTCCAAGTCGATAAAGGGAGCAAGGCGAGACTGGGTGATTTACGATATTAATAAGATGACCGTCCTTTCTTTCACCGCTTTAACTGTGCTTGGTGTCATTGGTGCTATATTTGTATTCTATGTGTTTAACATTAAAATGGCAGATAAATATCCTATTAAGATCGATATGAAGGTTAAAGAAGAAAAAGCCCCGGTCAAAGATAAAGCAAAAGTTTCCGGAAAACCTCAGGAAAAACCCAAACAGGTTCAGGCGCCGGCTCCAAAAAAGAACACCTATGCTTTAAGCCCGCAGGTATCTCTATCTTTGGACGGAATTGTTTCTGTTGACGGGAAAAACTTGGCTTTGATTGACGATCAAATCGTGGAGGTTGGGGATACTGTAAAAGGCGCGCAGATCCTCTCAATCACGCCTAATGAAGTCATTGTTTCCTTCCAGGGAAAAGAATCCACCTTAACTCTAAAATAGCCTACAAACTCGTAGCTTTTAACGCGGTGAGAATAGCCTTTTGGCTAATACCTTCCCTGACTACGGAATTCCCGATATTTTTAAGCAAGACAAACCGATTTTTCTTTCCCAGAAACTTCTTGTCGTAAGAAATTATTTTTAATAATTTATTAAGATTAATCTTCTTTATCTTGGTTGGTAAACGGAAATTTTTAATAAGGGCTAAAACCCTCTCTGTAGCTTTTGGGCTTATTAATCCAAGCGTTTGAGAAATCCTGGAAGCCACAATCATCCCTAAAGCTATTGCCTCTCCATGATTATATCTGTAATTGCTGGCAGTCTCTATCGCATGGCCCACAGTATGGCCAAAATTTAAAGTGGTACGTAAGCCTTTTTTTTCAAACTCGTCCTTAGATACAACCTCGGACTTTATTCTAACGCAAGTCGAGATTGCGGGAATTAAAACCGAAGGTTTTAGCTTGAAGATATCAGGCCAATGATCCTCCAAATAGCCGAACAATTTAGAATCTTTGATCAAAGCGTATTTAATCATTTCAGCGACACCCGAACTTATCTGCCTTTGACTAAGAGTTTTTAAAAGGCTTACGTCAACAAAAACCAGTCTTGGCTGGTAAAATGCTCCGGCTAAATTCTTCCCTAACGATAGATCAATTGCAGTTTTCCCGCCTATACTGGAATCTATTTGCGCCAGAAGCGTAGTCGGTACCTGAATATAAGGAATGCCTCTTTTGTAAATAGAAGCTACAAAACCCGAGACATCCCCTACTACCCCGCCTCCCAGGGCGACAATGAAAGGTTTTTGCTCTTTTGACAGCTTGGCCACCTTATTCAACAACCGGCTCAAACATAAGAAAGATTTTGCTTTCTCGCTGTCAGGTATAGTCAAAACCCGGACATTAAAACCCCGGCCTTTCAAGGACTTCCTGATTTCCCTAAGATAAAGACCGGAGATCCTGGGGTTTGTGATTATTATCGCCAGATCTTTATTTAAGATTTTTTTAACCTCTAAACCAAGCCTGTCAATGACATTAAACCCGATAAAAACATCGTAACTTCTCTCTTTTAATCTAACGCAGATCTTTTTCATTTATATCAGCCCTATCAGAATTGCAAGTTGAGTTATAATCGGCCAAATAATCAAACGCAAGAGCCCCAAGGCAAGCAAGATAATAATAATAAACATCCCGATCTGTTCAAGCTGTGCATAAGAACGGCTTAATCCGGGCGGAAGCAGCCCTAAAAGCACCCTGGAGCCGTCCAGCGGCGGAATAGGTATGAGATTAAATATTGCCAGTACGAGATTTAATACTCCTAAGGTCTGCAAGATAGAAAATAGATTATCATTTAAGGGCAACTTTAATCTAAAAATTATCCCAATCAAAACTGCCATGGCTATATTAGCTAAGGGTCCGGCCAAGCCTACCCAGATTATGTCTCTTTTTGGATTACGAAGTTTTAAGAAATTTACCGGAACCGGTTTTGCCCATCCGAAGATAAACGGCGATTTGGTTATATATAACAGGATCGGGATTATAATTGTTCCGACGGGGTCTATATGCTTGAGGGGATTTAGAGTCAGCCTTCCGGAATATTTTGCTGTGGGGTCGCCTAACTTTAGAGCTACCCATCCGTGTGAAAACTCATGGATTGTGAACGCGAAGAAAAAAAGGCCGAGAGAGATAATAAAATCGAAATCGATCATTCCAGCGTATGGATTTTTTGTACCTTGATAACCGGGGCGTCAAAGCTTTTATCGTTTGAAATATCCCCCCAAACAGCTACATGGGCATTGCTAAATGAATCCAAGAGTTTCTTATCAGCCTCTAAATAATATGTCGTCCTTCCTTTATCATCAACTAACTTATGCAGGGGTTTCTTGGAGAATAACCTGCCGGAATCCATAACCACGCCTTCTGCCAAAGGAATAGAGCCTTCGTTTTTAAGGACTTGCTTTGGAATATCAATTTGTTTCACTTGAGCCTTTTTTATCGAAGGTTTAATGTTCTGCTCTACAAACGGCTCTACGTATTGTATAAAACTCTCGTTAACCCAGGCTAGAGAATCGATGGGCGGCATTATCTTGAGCCAATTATTAGATTCGGTTCTGATATGTATTATATCTCCTTTATTCAGCTGAACGATCACAGTGGAATTCGGATCCGGCTTTGCCCTTACGTTCACCCTGTTACTGGTGACTATCCCCGAGGTAGCATTGGGTTCAACCTGAACAAACTTTGAGCTTATAAACAAGGAAAAACTCTTAGGCAATTTAATTTTTAACCAGTCGTCCTTTTTCCCGACAACAACTACTGTCCTATCCTTTTTAAGTTTGCCTAAAATTTCGAAGTTTATATGAGGCCCGGAGCGAAGATTCACGTCTTGAGCCGAAACCTTCCCGAGGTATGGAAAAGTTTTATCGGCTGCGCTGGCCTGCGTAAGAATAGAACAAATAAAAATCAAAAACAAAGCTATTGAAAAAAATTTCTTCATTTTCCGCCTTTTGCTTCGGGCTTCGATTTAGCTGCTTCTTTTGCCTTGCCTGCTGCACCTGTAGGCGCAGACGCTGCCCCTGGCGCAGGCGTTGCCCCTGGCGCACCGGGAGCGCCGGCAGTTGTAACCGCGGCGGCTTCAACAACCTTTTCCTTCTTGATCTTTAACTTTATTGTTTTAATCTTAGGCAAACTAAAAACCTTATCGTCCTGCCATTTTTCTTCGTCCATTAGTTTATTCACGCGTTCGATGCGCTTCAAAACCGAACGTTGCTGCTTATCCTTCGTATCTTTTCTTAGTGACGGATGAATTGACATCTAGGTGATCCTCCTTAAATTAAGTTATTTTGTAATAAAACAATCGGGGTACCTGGCTTTAAGATTCTTTAATAGACTTTGCGCTTCTTCTTTTGTGTTAAACGGTCCGGAGTAAAGTTTTGAAAAACCCTTACTAGTAACTAAATAAGCGGCATAGCCTTTATTTTTAAGAGCTGCCAGCTCCCTTTGCGCAGTCTCCAAATTCTTAAAAGAGGCCAATTTTATGGAAAATTTTGATTTTGCGTCAACGCCGCTTACCGAGCTACTGGCCGCAACCGTTTTTACTTGCGGCTGTTTAACCGAAGACCTTACTTCTCTTTTAACGGTTTTAGTGACAAACGCAGTAGTTTGAGTTGAATTATCAACGCTTTGGGGCAAAACTTTATTTTTCCCATGCTCAACCCCGAAAGCAAACCCGATAATCAAAACTATTATGGAATAAATAACCAGCAAAATTGCGCGCTTAAAGCGTCTAAAGTCTGGCCTCCCTGCGCCTTCCGGCCTTAAACTTTTATTGCTTTTAGCCTTTTCTAACTCTTGAAATAACTCAAATTGCTGAGCGTTATCCATTTAAAAAAATAGCGCTACAAAAATAATTTAAGAATATAAATGTTTTAATTTTTTTGTCTTCAGAGCCCTAATCAACGCGTCGATTACTTTTGGGTCAAACTGGGAACCGGCGTTTTTCCTTATCTCTTTAATCGCCGCCGGAAACGACATTATTTGCCGTCTATAGGGCCTTTTAAGAGTCATTGCCTCAAAAGCGTCGGCAACAGCCATGATCCTGGCGCCCAGCGGAATCTGGTTTTTCTTCAATCCTGCCGGATAACCTGTGCCATCAAATTTTTCATGATGATGCTGGATTATCGGTATCGCCGGCTTGAGTAACTGTAGAGGCTTTATGATTTTTACTCCCAGAAGAGGATGCTCTTTTATTAACCGATATTCACGCCCGGTCAAACGTTTTGATTTAGTTAATATCTTTTCAGGAATATCGACTTTACCCGCATCATGAAGAAGTCCGGCATATAAAAGCGCATGGACATCCGATTCAGGTAAATGCATCTGTTCGGCAATGGCCATCAGAATATGATTAAAATTTTTAGAATGGGTAAATGCTTTCGGAGTTTTGGAATTTAGGACCGATACGAGAGATTTGACGCTTCCCAGGAGCAATTTCTGTTGTTCATCGTAAAGGCGTAAATTCTTTATAGCCATTACAAGCTGTTCTCCCAGGCTCATTATAATTTCCTGGTCCACGTTATCGAATACTTTTGAATCGGTTTTACCCTTAACAATAATTGCGCCTATCAAATTATCGCCTATCAAAGGTATTCCGAGCAAGAACCGGTCTGAAATCAAAGACCCGTTTAAGACAATCTTTCTTTCTATGGGGCTGGAGATACCTTTTTTTCTTCTGACTAAACTCCTCTTTTTTGAATCAGAAAAGACCATTATTGACAGAAATTTATTATTGGGTTCAGAGATAATGATCTGGCTTGTTTGGCCGTTGACAATCTGCGTTGCGAGCCTCGCCACGCGCAAGATCAGCTCTTTAATATCCGTAGTAGAATTTATCAACCGGGATACTACATGTATGGCTGATAAAGCTGTCTTATACTTTTTCGTAAGGGTCGAAGAGTTTTTTGTATTCATTTAGCGCGAACCTGTCGGTCATTCCGGCAATATAATCACAGACAACTCTCTTAGTCGAATCATTTTTCAATCTGCTTTGAGTCGATTGCGGCAATTGCGCGGGTTTTTCTACATAAATATCAAAGAGTTCCTTGATAAACCTTTTAGCCTTATCCGTCATGCGTGATACCCTATAATGATTATAGAGATAAGTAAATAAGAATTCCCTTAACGGCTTCCTCTTTGCCTCCATCGGCTGGCTAAAGGTAATGATTTTTTCCTTGATCTCCCTTGCCTCTTTTGCGCTGCTTATCCCGAAGTCCTTAATCCTCTTTTTTGATTCGTTTATTATATCAGTTACGAGGACGTTTATCAAAGATTTAATTATCTGATACTTTTTTAATTCCTCGCTTATCTCAGGGTATTGCTTTAGGATATTTATTTCAAATTCCTGCCAAAAATCTATTTTTCGCAAATCCTCAACCTCTAAAAGCCCCGAAGCCAGGCCATCGTCAAGATCATGATTATCGTAAGCAATCTCATCAGCGGCATCAACAACCTGGGTTTCTAAGCTTAAATTTTTGGCTTTGGGATCACGGCCGGGAGCCTTGCTAAAATTAGTAATATTTGAATGTTTGGCTATCCCCTCTCTGACCTCCCAGCTTAAATTTAACCCGGGAAAATCAGGATATCTTTCTTCTAATAATTCTACGACCCTTAAGCCCTGCAGGTTATGGTTAAATCCGCCTTCGTTTTTCATTAATTCTGCCAAGGCATCTTCACCCGCGTGGCCAAAAGGCGTATGGCCTAAATCGTGAGCCAGGGCAACAGCCTCAACAAGTTCTTCGTTAAGATGCAAAGCTTTTGCGATAGTCCGGGCTATCTGGGCGACTTCTAAAGTGTGCGTAAGACGCGTCCGGTAATAGTCTCCCTCGTGATTTACGAATACTTGTGTCTTATATTCAAGCCGCCTAAAAGAAGCTGAATGTATTATCCTATCTCTGTCTCTTTGGTAAATTGTCCGGTAGGGATGCTCAGATTCCTTATAGACCCTGCCTTGAGAGTCCAAATTCTTTGTGGCATACGGGGCCAATTGAGAATCTAGCTTTTTATTTAGATCTTCGTTAAGCATTTTTAGCGCGCCTTTTAAGTTGGCGGTAGAGCTCTGTCAGCGATTGAGATATAACTCTTGAGCCTGAAATTACCGGCATAAAATTTGTGTCGCCAATCCAACGCGGGACTAAATGTATGTGCAGGTGCTTATCAACGCCGGCTCCGGAAACCTTGCCAATGTTCACCCCGATATTAAAGCCTTGCGGAACAAGGGTTTTTTCTAAAATGCCCTGCGCTACTATCAATAGGTCAATCAGGCCCAGCAGTTCTTCTTTAGTCAACTGCCTAAAATCTTTTTTGTGCGACAATGGACAAATCATAACATGCCCATTATTATAAGGAAACTTATTAAGGACGCAAAACGCGTGAATATTGCGCAGAAATACCAGATTCTCCGCATCCCGTTTTTTATTCCTTCCAAGCCTGCATAAAAGACACCCTTTTTCTCTTTTATTATTCCTTATATAATTAATACGCCATGGCGCCCACAATTTATCCATTATTCTCCCCGCTTAATTTCTCGATTGTCGCGCTAAATGCGCCTTTCTCTATCGAAATTACCCCAAAAGAAGCAAAACCGGAGTGAAAACTATCAGTCAAGCTTCCGGGATTTAAAAAGAGTGTTCTGCCTATTTTTTTATTAAGAGGCTGGTGTGAGTGCCCGAAGACTATTATATTGACCTTATCTTTTTTGAACTCTTCCTTTAAGAGCGATGTCAGATCCGCAGGACTGCCTACCCCATGCATAAGCCCTATAGATATTTTCCCGACTTTTACTATTTCTTTCTGTTTCAAAATTTTCCTTAAGTTCGGCGAATCCATGTTGCCGCAGACCGCCCTGACCGGAGCGATTTTTTCCAGTGCCCTCAATACAGAAATATCTACAAAATCGCCGGCGTGTAAAATCAAGTCCGCGTCTTTAACCTGCTCCAAAAATGTATTTGGTAATTCTTGCGCTCTTGCCGGAATATGCGTGTCTGAAACAACAACTATTTTCATATTAATAACTAATAATTTTTGGTTTGCCAAAAAGGCTCAGGATTAGATTCAGGTGCTGTAAGCTCCAAGTCTGGATTTTTTCTTCTTTTGCCAAAAGCGATGCATTCAGGTCGACATCGCCGAATGAAATCAGCATTTTTTTTAACCGTTTATCCTTGTATTTTCTGCATTCATTGGCAAATTCCGACACATCAGCCTCAAGGATATTGCCTGTCTTTAATCCGGCTACCCAGATATTTAAGGCGCTGCGGCCGATAATCCCTTCTTTAACGTTTTCCGAGTCGAAGGTCAGCGGCCTTACTTCATCAAATCGAGCCAGCTTTAGCTTGCGCCGGTCAAAGACTACAGATTCATCCTGGAATCTCCTGAAGACTTCTTCGATCCTTTCTAGAATTTTTCGCTTTGACTCAAAATGGAAGTTCTCCAACATAATTCCAATTTCATTGGCGAATTGGTTCTTAAATCCTGTCTCATCGTCATTGAAACGGTTTAATCTTCTGGAAAAAACTATTCTTAGCCACAACTCAAACATTGGATCAGTAATTTTGTAGAAAGACGCGTTCTTGTAAATTATCTCCTGCTCGCTAAGCTTATTCAATCGAGCCTGGATTTTGGCTTTTGTCGTACCTGCCTTTTTTGCCAAATCCGATATCTTATAACTTCCGTTAGCAATCAATAACATCGACTGAGTCATAAGATTCAAGGAGTTCATCGCATATTCAGCCCTTGACGGCAAAATATGCTCCATAATATTATTGAATTTCTCGTTTAAAAATCCGGTCTCCTTCGATAGGAGATTATAAAGAGCGGTTATCAATATATTATCATCTATTTCGTTGATTGAGTGTTTTTCAACAAGCCTGACTAACTCCCTGCCGATTACCTTAACATATAACGGATAACCTCCGGTCAGATTTATCAAAAAATCAATTTGCGAGTCGGGCATATTATAAGGCGAAAGGATATTGGCAATAAATTCCTTGCTTGTTTTCTGCTCCAAAGCTGTCAGGCTGATGATTTCAAAGTTCCCGAACAAAAGCGATAATTTTTCCGAAAGAATCTTGCTCGCCTTAAGCTGTTGGGAACTTGCCACAATAAAAGCTACGGATTTCTGAAGCATGATTTTTTTGCCCAGTATCGCAAATGGATTCTTGATGTTCATTTCTTCCAAGATGTGGAATTCGTCAATTATCAAAACTAACTTTTTGCCGCTTTCCTGGGTAAATATATCCGTGCTGTCAAGGGCCTTTTGATAAGCTTCGTTTACCTTTCGTTTTTCAATTAATTCCTGGACGAGTTTTATCGCGCCGCATGTTCGAGGCAGGAAATTTTCAGCCGCCTTTACAAGATAGGCAAAATCATCTTTAATTATCAGGCCCTTTTCGGCCAGGTAATCATAAAGAAGGCTTCCTAATAATTTGTAGATTAAATAACTAAAATCGGCCCCTTGTAAATTTACGTAGGCAAAGGTCAATTGGGGCCTTTTAAATGTAGAAACCAGGTATTTCAGTATCGTGGTTTTACCTGCCCCGGCAGGCCCGATAAGGGCGATGTTTTGGCGGTATCCATCCTGTAAGCTATTTAGCCTTTTGTAAATCGGTTCCAGGATGTTGATGCGTTTTAATAAGATCTCTTTGTCTACCATTTTATCTTAAAGGTAAAAAATATAACGGGTTTTGCGCGTAGCCGCCTTTTCGTATTTCAAAATGTAACGTTGGCCCAACTCCCTCACTATTTGCCAGCTTTGCGATTACTGCCCCCTTGTAAACATCCTGATTTTGCGTTACAAGAATTTGCGATAGATTGGCATAAACAGTGTAGAAATTATCTTCATGGCTTATAATTATAGCCTTCCCGTATCCTTTTAGCGCCGGGTGGATCAAAACTACCCTTCCGGTTTTAGCCGCGCGCACATCCATATCGGCATATGGCCGCAATGCTATTCCTTTATTCGGCGAGTTATCAAGCACGGAGCCGAAGCCAAAAACTATCTTGCCGTTAGCGGGCCAGGCAAAATCCGAAGCAACGGCTTCCAATTCTTTTGCCTCCAGCCTATATGGAATAAATAATTTTTGGCCGATTTCAATCTTAGAACAATCCATTATGGCGTTAGCAGTAACGATAGTGTCAACGTCAATTTGATAAAGCTTTGCGATTTGATAAAGGGTTTGGCCTTTTTTTACAATGTGATACACCCCCTCGCTGGTCCTGGCCACCGATCTATCGCTTTGCGGCGCCTGCTCTATGGTTGCGCAGCCAGTAATCAAAAGGAAAGCGAAAATAACAAAACCCGCTAATGGTTTAACTAAAATTCGTGGCCGCATAAAATATTCTTTAGTTTAAAGCGGGTGAGCGGAATCGAACCGCCATATACAGCTTGGGAAGCTGCCATTCTACCACTGAATTACACCCGCATTCTACTTCGCTAAATTGCTTTCGCGTTTAGCTTCGTAGCAATTTATGTTCTATAGTTGCTTCGTAGCTCAAACATAAAAATATTTGAGCACAGAAGAAAATTTAGCTTTAATAATATATTGTAAAAATTATTGCAAACATTCTTCCATCAACTTCATGGAACAATACTCACCGCACATCGAACAAGTCTTAAGCTCTTTTGTCTTGACTGAATTTCTGAATTCGCTCGCGCGCCGCGGATTTATAGAAAGTGAAATAAGTTTCTCCCAATCTCTTTTTTGCCTGGCTTGAGAAATTTTACTGTCCCAATCACTGGCATTTTTTACGCCTTTGGCGATATCCGCGCTGTGAGCGGCAATGCGGCTGGCGATAAGGCCTTCTTCTGTATCTTCCAGCGTCGGCTGCCTCAAGTGTTCAGCCGGGGTAACAAAACAAAGAAAATCAGCTCCATAGTAGGCAGCGATTGCGCCCCCTATAGCAGCAGTTATGTGATCATAACCCGCGGCAATATCGCAAACCAGCGGCCCCAGGACATAAAACGGGGCGTTCTTACAAAGCTTCTTTTGCAAAACTATATTTTGTTCTATTTGATTTATGGGAACATGCCCCGGGCCCTCCACAATTACCTGGACATTCCTTTCCCTGGCACGTTTGACAAGCCGGGATAAAGTTCTTAATTCATTTATTTGGGCCTCATCAGTGGCATCGGCGATTGCTCCGGGCCTTAATGCATCTCCTAAGCTTAAGACAATGTCATATTTATAAGCAATATCCAATATTTCATCAAAATACTCGAAAAACGGATTCTCCTTCCTGTTTTTATTCATCCAGGCGCTTATTATCGCTCCGCCTCTGCTTACGATACTGATCTGCCTTTTCTTTTTCTTTAAGATTTCCAGGCTTTCCAGGGTTATGCCGCTATGGATGGTAAAAAAGTCCACGCCTTCCTTTGCCTGGTTTTCAATGCATCTCAACATAAGCTGGGCATCCATCCTAAGGAAACTCCCAAACCTGTTTTCGGTAATCCAGGCAATTTCGTAAATCGGGACTGTGCCTACAGGGATGACTGATTTTTCCAGGATTATATTGCGCATTTTAGCGATATCCTTACCGATACTAAGATCCATAACCGTATCGGCCTTTAAGTCTATGGATGCGCGCAATTTCTTAATTTCAAGATTAATATCGGACTTATCAGTGGACACGCCTAAATTTACATTAACCTTTGTTTTAAGCCCGGACCCGACTGCGCATAATTTTTTTGGCCGGCGGATATTATTGGAAAATATTGCCACCTCTCCGGAGGCAATTTTCTTGATCAAATGGCCGGAAGGGATATCTTCTTGCTTAGAGATATAGCGTATCTGGGGGGTTAAGCTATTTGCTTTAGCAGATGTGACTTGAGTCATGCCTTAGAATTTTATTTTTTTGCCGGCTTTGCGCTCTAATTCATAGAGCCTGTATCTAATTTTTTTAAACTCAACGGCTTTTCTTTTATTAACTAATTTAGAGAATTCCTCTAAAACCCTTAAAGACTCTTTAGCCCTTTGAATGTTGGCAAAAAATACTTCCCCGATATTACTTCTCTTTAATTCCGGGGCAAGGCTTTTTTTACCGACGTCCTTAACGATATCGCGCGTTTGGAGCAATTTATAACGCTTATCTAAACTCTTAACAGTCGAGAATATCGTATGCCGGATTTTTTTAAATTCAATCCAGATTTTAGAATCTTCGACAAAGAAGCGTATCACATCCTCGCAGACACGAATCCCTTCTTTTAATCTATTGATATTAGCGTCAATTACGCGATAGATCTTATCTTTATCTTGCTTTGGCAATTTTTTTAATCAGATTTGTCGTTGAATACCCTTTTAGATAGGAAATCCTTACCACCCTGCCGCCGTATGCCTTTACAAACCTGGAGCCCACTATATCCTTGGCCTTCCAATCCGCGCCTTTCACAAGGACATCCGGCCTTAGGGACAAAATAAGTTTTTCGGGAGTAGGCTCATTAAAGATTGTAACGAAATCAACGGTTTCCAGGCCCGCAAGGACTTCAAGCCGGGAAGTTTGGTCATTTATCGGCCTATTATCCCCCTTTATCGCCTTAACGGATTTGTCGCTATTTACTCCAACAATTAAAAAATCACCAAAGCTTCTGGCTTTGGTTAAATATTTGATGTGGCCAAGATGCAATATATCGAAACAGCCATTTGTGAAGACAATTGCCTTGCCTTTTGCTTTTAAGGCTTTGATCTTGGCTTTCAGTCCTCTATGGCTTAATATGATTTTATTAATCATCCGATAATCGCGTCCTCTACTAAACCGCAAATTATATGTCCGACTGTAATATGTATTTCCTGTATGCGGCAGGTGCGTTTTGAATTTACTATAAAAGATAGGTCGCAAACTTTCGAAAGTTGGCCGCCGGAGCATCCGGCAAATCCTACTGTTGTTAAACCCATTTTTTTAGCTTTTAATATACCCTCGATTACATTTTTAGACTCGCCGCTTGTGGAAATGCCTAAAGCGACGTCGCCCTGAACGCCCAGCGCCTCTATCTGCCTTGAAAATACCGTCTCGAAACCAAAATCGTTTGCCAGGGCAGTAAGGTTAGAGGTGTTCGTAGAAAGGCTCAACGCGGCCAAGGCTTTTCTGTTTTTTTCAAACCTGCCCACCAGCTCGGCTGCCAAGTGCTGTGCGTCAGCTGCCGAACCGCCGTTTCCAAAAAGAATTATCTTTTTTCCTTTTTTTAAACATGCGATAAAAGCGTTGGCGATTTTTTCGATTTCTCCTGCCTGGTTCTCTAAAACGCCCTTTAAAATCTCTCCGGATTCCAGTAAATTATTCTCGATTATCCTTTTCATCACTACCTCTTTTGATTTTAATCAACTGAAAAACACCTTTGCGATATCGAACAGCTCCATATCGACAGTCTTTAATTCCTTGACTGCCTGGGCTAAGTCTACGGTCACGATCTTTATCCCGGATAAAGCAACCATTTTCCCGAATTGTTTATTCTTTACTAAATCCACGGCTTTAACGCCGAAACGCGTACCCAGGACCCGGTCAAAAGCTGTGGGCGAGCCTCCGCGTTGTATATGGCCCAAAACAGAAACGCGTGTCTCATAACCTGTTTTATCTTCGATTATCTTGCCTAAGCGTTCGCCGATGCCGCCCAATCTAACATGGCCAAAGGCATCTAAATCCTGCTGCTGTAAAACCTCGGTTCCCTCTTTAAATTTCGCGCCCTCAGCTACTACTACGATGCTGAAACTTCTGCCGCGCTTATGCCTTTTTTCTATACTCGAACAAACTTCATCAATATCTATTGGCAATTCCGGAATTAGAATAACGTCCGCGCCTCCGGCAATACCTGCGTACGTAGCGATCCAGCCGGCGTGCCGGCCCATAATTTCTACAACCATTATCCTGTGATGGCTTTCAGCCGTAGTGTGTAATCTGTCGATACATTCCATTGCGACGTTTACGGCTGTATCAAAACCAAATGTATAGTCCGTGCAGGAAAGGTCATTATCAATAGTCTTGGGAACGCCGACCACTGGTAATTTTTCATCGCGATAAAGTTTATTAGCCACGCCTAAAGTATCCTCTCCGCCGATCGCAATCAATGCTGTTAAACAAAGGTCCTTAAAGTTCTTTTTAGCGTTTAAAAGATCTTTTTCATTTTTATAAGGGTTGGTCCGGCTCGTCCCGAGAATCGTTCCGCCTTTAGGCAATATTCCGGACACAGCTACCAGATCAAGATTGGTAGTTTCTTTGTTGATAAGCCCTTTCCATCCATTCAGAATTCCGACAATTTCATATCCATTTTCAATCCCGCGTCTTGTAACAGCGCGGATAACGGCATTCAACCCCGGACAATCTCCACCCCCGGTCAAAACTCCGATTCTTTCTCTTGCCATAAATCTAAACCTCCGATTATTAATTTAGGTTGTTATAAATTTAGCGTTTATAACCTTGAAAAGGCACAGTCGGCTCTATCTCCGGCTCTTTTTTCTTTCTCAGCCTTTCTTCCCTTGCGACGATTTTAGCGACGAAAATTTTTATTATTATCATTTCATCGACTCCAAGAATCTCCTGGATCCGGGATTTGATCATCTGCTGGATCCTGTCCGTAAATTCCGGAATATTGACTTCAGCGTTCAAAATCAACCTTAAATTTATTTCTATTCCCTTTTTGCTGGCCCTTACATCCGGCCGGGCATCTTTTATCCCTTCGACATCGATAGCTATCTTCCTTATTAAATCTTCCACCGCATCCAAAGACACGAGGACCTCTCCATTAGAAGTCTGGAAAGCAATTGTTTTTTCGCGCTTGATCCGGCTAAGCATAATCTGGCCGAACAAAAAACTAATCAGGATAAACGATACGCCTACAAGGCCAGTCGTCAATCGAATATTATCCACTCCTAAATTAAATAAAAGCGTTGCAATCTCATTAGGATTCAAAAACCCTATTGCAAAACCAAGCAAAACTATGCCAATAAGGGAAAATATGGTCGTATAAAAGTAAATTATTATGCTAGTTAATATTCTCACTTTTCGCCCTCCTCTCCACCGCTTGGATATTTATATCAATCTGCTTAATGTTTAAATCCGTGCTTTTTTCTATCATCTTGCGCACGTTATCCTGGACACGGCTTGCAATATCAGAAAGATTATAGCCGTAATGAACAACTATAGGGATGGTAACAGTGACATAATTATTATCGTCGATATCCACTTCAATCGCTCCGGTATAATTCAATTTAAGCAAGCTATGCAGGACGCCGGCCAAGGAAGAACCGATCCTGGCAACTCCCTCGACTTCTTTTGCGGCAATTGCGGCTATCGAGCTTACTACTTTTTCATGCAGTCGTATTGTGCCTAATTCGCTCTTCACATTCTGATCCATACGTTACTCCTTCTGCGCTAACAAGTCTTCGATAAAGTGAGTGCTTACATCGCCTTTAAGGAAATCCCGGTTTTCCAATAACTGTCTTTGAAAACCCACCGTAGTCTTGATCGGCTCAATTATAAATTCATCAAGGGCCCTGCGCATTGTTGCTATGGCTTCAGCGCGGGTGTTGCCTTTTGTTATCAACTTTGCGATTAATGAGTCATAGAACGGGGATATTTTATAACCGGCATATACGTGGGTATCTACTCTTACATTAGGGCCTCCGGGCAGCGACAGATTACGGATAACTCCGGGTGAAGGTAAGAAGCCATTATCAGGATCTTCGGCATTAATGCGGCACTCTATCGAATGTCCGCTAAAACGTACCTTATCCTGGGTTAATCTTAATTTTTCTCCTGCCGCGAACATAATCTGCATTTTTAAAAGGTCCAGGCCGGTAACCATTTCAGTCACGGGATGTTCAACTTGGATTCTCGTGTTCATTTCCATAAAATAAAAATTACCATTGCCGTCTAATAAAAATTCTATAGTCCCTACCCCCTGATAACCTACGACCTTAGCAGCCTTAATTGCGGCCTCGCCCATCTTGCGTCTTAACTTTTCGTCTAAAGCTGTAGAAGGCGACTCCTCGAGTAATTTTTGATGCCTGCGCTGCAGGGAACAATCTCTCTCGCCTAAATGAATAATATGGCCGTAACGATCTGCGACGATTTGGAACTCTACGTGGCGGGAATTTGGGATATACTTTTCCAGATACACATCTGCGTTGCCAAAAGCGGCTTCTGCCTCATTCTGGGCGGTGATAAATGCACTTATCAGACTGACATCATTATGGCAGGCGCGCATGCCTTTTCCGCCGCCGCCGGCAGCAGCTTTAATCATAACCGGGTATTTGAGTTTTTTAGCTATGCGTATAGCCTCTTCTTTGGTCTTAATCGCGCCCATTGTCCCGGGGATTATGGGAATCTTAGCGCCCTTGATTGTTTCCCTGGCTGCCATTTTATCGCCCATTAGCCTTATATTATTCGCAGACGGGCCGATAAAACTAATCTGACAAGATTCACAGATTTCAGCAAAATGCGCATTCTCAGCTAAAAATCCGTAACCGGGATGGATTGCTTCTACGTCGGTAATTTCAGCAGCGCTGATTATAGAAGGGATATTAAGGTAGCTATTCGCGCTGCTTGCCGGGCCTATGCATATAGCCTCATCAGCAAACCGCACATGAAGGCTATCTTCATCGGCTTCGGAATAAACTGCTACTGTCTTTATCCCTAATTCCTTACATGCGCGGATTATCCTTAGGGCAATTTCTCCTCTATTGGCAATCAAAATTTTTGAAAACATAATCCACCCCTAAGCCGAAGGCTCTAAACGTAAAATTATTTGCCCGTATTCAACCGGCTCGGCATTGTTTACCAGAATTTCCACGATCTTTCCGCTATGGTCCGATTTTATTTCATTCATCAGTTTCATGGCTTCGATAATACAGATAACCTGGCCCTTAGCTATAGTTTGGCCTACTTCTACGAATGGCGCTGATTCAGGGCTTGGCGCGCGGTAAAAAGTCCCGACCATCGGGGATTTTATCTCTGCAACGCTACCGGAGGATTTTACATTATCAACCGAACCTTGAGGCGTAGCTACATCCTGCTTCCTGGTTTCAATTATTTCTCTAACCGGAGCGCCGGAGCTAGCCGAACTTACGACTTCAAATTGCGTGCCGGATGATTTTTTAAGGCGGATTTTCATATCATCTTTTTCAATCTCAAGCTCTAAAAGATTGTTTTCGTTCATAAGGGCGATCATTTCCTTGATCTCTTTAATGTTCATGAAATTCCTCCGCTTTATTGCGAACTTTTCAATGTAAAAACTTAATTTACGCGCTCGATATATTCTCCTGTGCGCGTGTCGACCTTTATTGCATCTCCCACACCTATGAATAAAGGCACCTGGACCGTAAAACCGCTTTCTATAACCGCGGGTTTTGTCCCGGCTTTTACAGTATCCCCTTTAAGCCCTGTCTCGGTAGATACGATTTTATAGGCTACAAATGTAGGCAGATTGATATTTAATAATTGATCGTTGAAATAATAGGCGGTTATTTCCAGGTTATCTTTCAGGAGGTCTTTAGCAATGCCCAACTCGTCATCGCGTAAAGATGCTTCTTCATAATTCTCAGTATCCATAAAATGATAGACGTTGCCGGCTTTGTAAGAAAACTGGAGTTTTTTCTGTTCAATAAAAGCCTCTTCAATTTTTTCAGCTGTCCGGTAAGTCCTCTCGATTACATTCCCGGTCTTTATATTTTTCATCTTCACCCTGACGAAAGCCGCGCCCTTACCGGGTTTTACGTGTTCAAGGTTTACGATAAGCCAGACCTGATTATCTACTAAAATAGTCAGGCCTGTTTTTAATTCATTAATTGACAGCGGCACTTAATACCTCGCATCCGTTTTCTTTGACTAAAACTATATCTTCGATCCTCACTCCAAATTTATCCGGTATATAAATAGCGGGTTCTACGGTAAAAACCATTCCGGATATTAAAGGAGAATCGTTTTTCTTTGAAATATAAGGTTTTTCGTGGACTTCTAAGCCTATGCCGTGGCCGGTACTATGTTGAAAAAAACGCCCAAATCCTTTTTTGGCGATTAGAACACGGGCCTGCCTGTCGACTTGGGCTGCTGAAATTCCTGCTTTAATTATTGCTATTGCTTTTGCTTGCGCGTCTAGTACAATCTCGTAAATCTCCCGCAAAGCATCAGGTATTCTACCCAAGAAGAATACCCTTGTCAAGTCGGATTTATAACCTTTATAAGTAACTCCCATATCTAGGGTTAGAGCGGTATTTGAACCGATTTTCCTGTCAGTACTTGTTGCGTGAGGAAAGCTCGATCGCTTATTGCTTGCCGCAATCGGCGCAAAGGAAAATTTTTGAGCACCCCTATCTACTACAAAAGCCTCTAATCTGGAAATAAGTTCGTTTTCAGTCAATCCCGGCCTGATAATTCTTTTAGCGAATCTAAAGCCTTCTTCAGTTATCCCAATAGCCTTTTTTATTAATTTAATTTCCTGCTGGTCCTTTTGTTGGCGGAAATCCTCTATTAAATCAAACGTCGGGGTCAGCCGGCAAAATCTCTTCAGGTTAGATTCCAATCTGGCATGAGTGGCAAAGTCTAAATTTTTAGCTTCAAACCCCAGACTTTTTAAATTATTTTGCCTTACCAGCTCAGGGACAGTCATAAAAAAAGATTCGCAGATCTTAACGACTTCTATACCCTTGAGGGCCTGCCTTGCTTCTTCGTAATTCCTGAAATCGGTTATAAAGAAAGCCTTGCGCTTATCAACCAAAAGATAACTATCCTCGCCTTTAAACCGGGTAAGATAACGGATATTATGTTCATTAGTTATCAAGAGGGCATCTAGATTCAATTCCCCCAGTTTATTATGAATATGCGCTATTCGCTCTATCACTTCTTTATAAGTTTACAAACCGCAATCAGGCCTAAATAATAGCTTTCCGCTCCGAAACCGCAAATCTGTCCGGTTGCTACGGGAGATATTAACGAATGCTGCCTGAATTCCTCGCGAGAATAAATGTTGGATAAATGGACTTCTACTGTAGGCAGGTTCACCGCGGCGATTGCGTCTCTTATGGCAACGCTTGTGTGCGTATAAGCCGCCGGGTTGATAAGAATAGCGCTGAAACCGTTCTTCTTAGCCTTTCCCACCGCGTCAACAATCTGGCCTTCATGATTGGATTGAATTATCTTCAGCGAAATTTTTTCTTTTTTTGAAATCTGCTTTAGTTTCTCATTCACCGCTTCCAGGGTAACCCTGCCATAAACATTCACTTCGCGTTCGCCAAGAAGATCAAGGTTTGGCCCATGGATAACCAGGATTTTTTTCATAATTTCTCCTTTTAAAAGGAAACGCTTAAATTATCCCTGTTCGGCTTCATCAATAAGCATTACGGGTATCCCGTCTTTAATCGGATACCTGCGCTTACATTTTGTGCAGACTATTTTTTCGTCTTTCAATTCCACGTCTGCTTTACAAGCCGGGCAGGCAAGAATCGCCAAAAGTTCTTTGTCTATCATTTTCCTTCGACTCCTTTATTTTGAATTTTTTGCACAAAGCGCATTTTTAATTCATAGATAATGCTGTCCAGATAATTGTCTTCTTCCAAAGACAAGTTGCCGTGGGTCTTTTCCTTGATCATTGAAAGAGTGTCTATGAAAAATTTCGCCTGACGCAATTCAGTCTCTTTCTTATTGGTCATGGGGTTTTCCAAATCGCCCAAAGCAATCGCCGCCTGCATGGCAAGGGTGCTTACAAAAAAAGCAAAATCCGGTTCCTCAGGCAAAGCCTCTTCTTTTTTAATGTCACCCTGCTTTTCTTTATCAACTGCTTCTTTCCAGCTATCGTCTACTTTCTTTTTATCAAAATCTTCCATATCTCTCCTTAGGTTATCTTATAATCAATCCGGCATAACCTACGACCTGATCATGATCGCCGCTGGCTTTAGCGCTCGTTTCATATTTGATTAATCTTGCTTCTTTTGCGCCAAGTCTTAAGCTTACCTCTATTATGACTGCGGTCGGATCTTTGCCGCACATAGAGAAATCATTATTTATTGCCGCATCCAGCAATGCCTTCGCATCAAGTTTTAAAATCTGTTCGATCGCCAATTTATCTTTTCTTGCCGCGTCTTCTTCTGTTTCGTAATGCGTCATATCAGTGCTGGCAAGGAGCAGGATATCGTCCTTAAGATCACCTTCCTTGATAGCCTTCGATATCGCTTCTGCTATATCTGTAATTTCATCAAACTTCAAACTGCTGAGAATAATCGGGACAATTTTAAAATCTTGAGAAAAATATTGCAGAATGGGTAACTCCACTTCTAAAGAATGCTCGTAAGAGTGGGCGCTTTGATCCTTAGAAAAAAGTTTAGAATTTTCAATCAACGAACCAGCCAGGCTTTCATTTATTTCTAAACTACCCATGGGCGTCTTCCACGTTCCGCTGGGCATGATGCTTACTTTCGGTCCGATTCCGGTGTGATTCGGGCCGATAAGAATTACATTTTTGGGTATCTCGATTCCGGCGATAACATTAACGGCAACTTCGCCGGAATAAATATAGCCCGCGTGAGGCACGACAACTGCCAACACCTTTGACTTGTTCTCTCTTAGTTTAGGTAAAAATGAACCAATCTGTTTCTTGATCAGATCTTGCGTAGGAGGATAAAATTGTCCAGAAACAACGGGTTCTCGCAGCATCTTAATTAAATATTCGTTCTAATTTAATAACACTTTGTCTCAATTCTTGCGCTGTTGCCGGTTGGTGAGCCTCAATAACTTTAATTATACCCGGCTTGGCATAAGGCCTTAAAAAGCTATAGTCAATTTCTCCTGTTCCGGGCGCAAGGTGATCCCTTACACCTAAACAATCGTGCAGATGCATACCGATGAGTTTTGAAGAATAACGCTTTAAATATTCGCCTGATTTTATCGACCAGAGCTTCTCGATTACATGCGCATGGCCCGTATCAAACCAAAAAAATATCCCGGGTATATCAAGAAGCAGCCCGAATTCATCAAGATGGGGAATTTCCGGGTAGTAAATCCGGTTTTCCAGGCCGACCTTGATGCCTTTTATAAGCGCGTAGCTTGAGACTTCTCTCAGGCTGGTAATGACACTATCCAGGTAAGGCCTCTTGTTTTCTTCACGCATTTCGCGCATTCCATCGGCAAGCCGGCGAAATTCAGGCGAAGCGGCTTTACCCTCGGAAAATAAACGCATCAACTTCTTGCTGGCATCAGGAATCTCGACCCTGCCAGAATGAACGACTATCGCGCTTGCCCCTAATCCGGCTGCAGTATCTATAGTTCTCTTGGTAGCCTTTACGGCTAAGAGCCTATTTTTTTCTTTTAATGAAGACAAAGAATAATAATCCGGCAGAGCAACTTTAACAGAAAGTCCCGAAGGAATAGGGCAGTAATTATGGCAGCTGGTAACTGAAATTAGCCCTTTTCTTTTAAGGCTTTCGATGGCCTTAACATTATTTTCTGTCAGGCTAAAATTCAGCTCTACGTCGCTAAAACCCGCATTTCTTACTTCCTGAATCTGCTTCTCGGTACTTCTGAATTTAGAGCTGTTCCAGGACAAAGACAGGGCAAACATTAGAATTTCTTTCTTCCTTTTTTCCTCTTTCTTTCGCTGGGTTTCTCGTAATGTTTACGATCCCTGACTTCGCGTAAAATGCCTTCTCGTTCGATTTTTTTCTTAAATCGACGTAAAGCGGATTCAAAAGACTCCCCCTTACGTACTTCAACATCTGACATAGACTATTTCACCTCGCCTTCTAGAGCTAAAATTTTAATTATTTTTAAATACAGGTAGAATCTAACTATAGCACTATTAGCGGGTTTCGTCAACTTACTTGTTCAGCAATCAGGCAGAAATCTAACCAAAAATGCTACTTTTCTTGTGGGTTTAATCAGGTATGCCCGGGAACAACTTTTCTTAATCGCTAAGCCTAAATTCAATGATTACGGTAAAGGATAACTGGGAATGTTTGAGGTCATTTGGAAATGGGGGAAATGGCGAGGCTTGTTCAACGAATTCGTAAGCGAGTTGGCGAAGTTTCTGGTCAGGGATAGACTTTTCATCTATCAACTTAAGCGCTTTAAGCTGGCCGTTTGAGTCCAGAATAAAGGTCAGGTACACCTCGCCTTCGGCTATCAAGGGAGAATTCAGGCTCGCGACAGCTTTTATCTTTTCCCGGATTACATCATAATAACTCATGTACGCGGGATTCTTCGCGAACGGAGAACTGACTTCAGGATAAGTAACTATGCTGGAGAGCGCTTTCTGGCGTATAATCGGAGTCTTAATCCTGGTTCCTGCGGTTTTTTTGCTTATAGAGCCGGCGCCTTGAGCGTATGCCGGCTGGCTTATGGCTTTCTTGACCTCGGAAGACGGCTTTAACGGCTCCCTATTGACGTCCATTCTTTTTTCAACGGTTTCTGCTAATTTTCTATTCGGGGCCTCTACTGCCTTTAAATTAGTCTTATAATTAACCTCGAGATTCACAAAACTCTGCCGAATCTTAGCGAGTTTAGTGACTTTTAGGCCAGGCAGGCTTAAAAAGAATAGGCTGTGGACAAGAAAAGAAATCAGAAGAAATCGTTTTAGTAGGTTATCGCTATATTCCATGTTCGCCTATATAATTAAATTAGAAGTAAAACGAGCTTTTGTATTTAATATAACATAATAAACTAAAATAAACAATAAGCTTCGCGATAAGCCCCGGGTACGATTTAAAACTCTAGCTTTATACCGTTAGTCAGCGAAAACCCCGGCACGGGAAAGCCCCTGACCGGCTGGTATTTACGGCCCAAAAGGTTATCTATGGAGATATAATAAGTAAGCCCGGCCTTGATTTTTTTAGAAGCGTCCAGATTAATAGTGTAGTATCTCTTCACTTTCAAAGTATTGTCAGAATCGCCAAACCGGCTATCAACATACATACCTCTGATTTTGAAAGACAGCCCTTTTAAACCGCTGTATTTTAATGTAAAATCTGCCTTATTCTTTGGCTGATAAATAAGATATTTGTTGAGTTTATCATCCTTGGCCACTAAAAATGAGTATCCCAAATCAGCCTCCCAGGCAGGGCTTAAATATATTTTATTTGAGAATTCTATCCCGTCTATAAGCGCGGAACCTATGTTCTTTACAGTCCAGTCACTGGCAGGGTCAGCCGTCAACGGAGCCCACTGAATCAATTCACTGTATTTACTCCGGTAATAATTAATCTCAAAAGAGATTTGCCTGTTCAGATTCGCTTCTACGCCGATCTCGCCCGTTAATCCTTTTTCCGGCCTTAAATCGGGGTTACCTATCATGCCCGGGCTGCTCCAGTAAAGGTCATTGAACGTCGGAGCGCGAAATGACCGGCTAATCGTAGCATGGAGCTTATTATTGTTTTTTAATTTATAAATAATACCGACGCTCGGGTTGGCTTGTGTCCCGAAATTTGAATAATCATCTATCCTTATATTAAGAAGTACTTTTAAATCATTTAAAATATCCAGCTGGTTTTCCATAAACCACGCCAAAACCGAATATTTGTGTTTTGCCGTTTCTGTGCTGTCATTAAGATTAGCTACGTAATCCATACCGCTGATTATCCGGTAATTTCCAGATACCTCTCTATCTGCCTGTAAACTAAGGCCGCGTACCTTTGTCGTATGCACGGAAGTAACCGTGCTAAACTCGAATATAGGATTATCAAGGGTGTTGGGGTTAAATATCATTTTTTCATAATTATTATAAACCCTTGATTTAAACTCTGTGAGAGAGTCCGGCTTAAAAATCCAACCCAAATCCAAAAAGTTTTTAAGGGTTACCTGTTTATCGTCGATGTCCGGATAAAATATAGAGCCCGGAGCGCCTATTCTGTTTTTGAAAAAGCCGGCGTTAAAAAACAGGTTATTCTTATCATCGGCTTTATATTCAAATTTGCCGTTAAAATCTTTTTGGCTTAATTGCGAATTGGTGCGGTATCCTTCTGAACTGATATAACTGCCCGAAAAAATATAACCCAAATCCCCTAATCTTGCACCGTGGGAAAATTGTTCCGTGTAAGTATGAAAAGTTCCGAAACTGGATAATACTTGGGTCTTTTGTTTTTCCTTTGGAGGAGACTTTGTGATTATGTTTACGGTCCCGGCCATTGCCGATGAACCGTAAATGCTTGAACCCGGCCCATGTACAATTTCTACCCTGGCAATGTTGTCAAGCGGTATCATGCTTAAGTCAACACTGCCGTCCCTTGGATTATTAATAGGCCTGCCATCAATAAGCACCAGGGTTTGAGCCGAGGTCGAACCGCGCATTCTAATGGATTTTTGTTGTCCAAGCCCGCCCTGATCGCTGATAACCAAGGAATTTATATCCTCAAGGACATTTGAAAGATCCCTTGCGTTTGAGGATTCTATGTCATTTGCGCTAATGAAATCGACTTGTTGGGAGGAATAATCGTAGCTTTGTTCGGTTCTTGAGGGAGTGACAACGATTTTCTTTAAGGCGTAATCTTCTGCAAACGAAATGCCGCTTATAACAGCTGTTAGTAATAACGCAGCTGTTATTACAATTATAGATCCTTTCATCGATGTTTTCCTTTCCCTTCCAGCGAAGGTAATTACCCTAAAATCAAGTGGTCGGCCGGACTCTCCTTTATTAGGATTTACCGTTGCGCGGCAGTGCCCGGGATATTAACCGGGACTTCCTCCACTTGTCGGGCCTTTGTTTTAAAAACTACTCGAACTTTCTGATATCTAAAAACCAATGTTGCCAGAAACTTTCCTTGATCACAGCCTTAGCTTCTACTATTTTTATAGGCTTCTTGAAAATTGGCCCGTCAACCACTAAAGTATGGAATTCTCCTTTCTCCCCGCAGGGACAAATATTTCTTTCCTTAAGTTCTTCGACCAACCGCTTATCCACATAGCGGCCGAGAAATTCCTCGCCCATTATATCTGCTTTACAGCTTACGATAATCGCTTTAAATCCCAGGTTAATGAATTCATCGATCAGGGTTTCGGGAGGATTATTCCACAGCGGCTCCAACGCTTTAATTTCTAAATCTTTGCAAACACGCTCAATCCAGCTCTCGTGTTCCGAAAGATAAATATCGCCAAATACCATTGTGCCTATAGTATTGCCCCTAAGTTCGTTGACGCCGGCCTTGAATTCTTCTTCATACTTTTTCATATCCGGGCTGACTTCTTTTTGCACTAAGGGTATGCCGATTAAATCAGCCTGAAATTTTAAAAGCCTAGCCTCGAGCCCATGAAAACAGCCGCGTTTGGATTCACGGGATATAAAATTCAAAAGGTATTTCACCTTGTATCCTTGTTGCATTGCCCTGAAGCATGCCAAACAACTGTCTTTGCCGCCGCTCCAGGAAGATATTGCCGCAAATTCATCCATAGTTTTCCTTTCTATCTTATACAAATAAGAAACAAAACGATGATTTCGCTTATTTCGATTGTTGCGCCCAGCGTGTCTCCGGTTATGCCGCCCAGTTTTTTGGAAATAAATTTTCCACTCAAATAAACCCAACTTGCGATTACTGACATTACAAGCAAAGCCTGCATCTGCCAAATCGCAAATATAAATAAAACAGCTAACAATGTAGAAAAAATAAGAATCTTTGTATTAATGGTATTTATAAATGCCTTGGCCTTCCCGTCCTGGCGGGCATAAGAAAATAAAAATGCTGATAACACAGCTGACCACCTGCTCAATACACACATCAGGACTAAAGCGTTTACTTTTGATGCCGCGCCCAGTGACATAAGTAAACCTGTCTTTAGAAGTATGATACTAATCAGGCTCAAGGCGCCCATTACTCCGATATGAGAATCGCGCATGATTAAAAGCATCTCTTCTTTTGATTTTCCGCTTAAAAAAGCGTCAGCAGTATCCGATAAACCATCCAGATGCATGCCGCCGGTAATAATGATCAGGGTAATTACTATGATTATATTTGAGACAACTTGAGAAAAATTGAATATTAATAACAATCTATCTACGCCTAAAAGGAAAAATCCTAAAAAGAGCCCTACGACCGGGAAAAAAATCATGGAATTTGCTATTTTTTCATCATTGACCTCTTTTATCTTAAGCGGTAAAGTGGTCAAAAACTGGAAAGCCATCAAAAGACTATTCATTTTTTCTCTCTGAAACGTTCGCGCTCTCAAAAGTAGCCATCTGTGTGAGTATTTTAATTGAAGCTTCGGCTAAGCCGATACCTAACGCCGCGCCGGTTCCTTCCCCCAGCCTTAAATCCAAATCCAGAAGCGGCTTAAGCCCGATATGCTCTAATATAACTTTATGCCCGCTTTCTACTGAACAATGAGCGGCAATCATATAGTCTTTCACCTTGGGTTCGATATAAAAAGCAATAAGCGCTGCTGCGCCGGAAATAAAACCGTCAATTACTACGGGTATTTTATTCGAAGCCGCTGCCAGAATCAACCCTGCTAGCCCCCCGATTTCAAAACCGCCTACTTTAGACAAAATATCGATTGGATCTTTGGGGTCGGGATTATTCAGAGAGATTGCCTTTTTAATGATAGCGATTTTATTTTTAAGGGCGCCGTCATTTAAACCCGTGCCTCTTCCGGTAACTTTTTCTACGGGTTTCTCGGTAAGGATTGCGGTAATCGCGCTTGAACTGGTTGTGTTACCGATTCCCATTTCACCGGTTCCGATAATATCAATTCCTTTCTTGAATTCATCCTGGAATATTTCTATCCCGGCGCAGATTGATTTAATAGCTTCGTCCCTGGTCATTGCCGGGCCTTTAGCCATATTTTTTGTCCCATAGCTTATCTTTTTGATAATCAACCTGGGATCGTTTTTTAGGTCTGCGGCAATGCCAAAGTCTGCTACAACAACCCTTGCCCCAACATGATTTGCCAGGACATTTATACCTGCCCCGCCGTTTAAAAAATTATAGACCATCTGAGCAGTGACTTCTTTCGGATAAGCGCTTACGCCTTCATCAGTGACTCCGTGATCACAAGCAAAAGTAAAAATGACCTTATTGCCTAATGACGGATTCTTTTTGCCTGTGATAGCGCAGATTTGTTTTGCCAGTTCTTCTAATCTGCCTAAGCTGCCTAGCGGTTTAGTCAAGTTATTAAGCCGGCTTTGAGTATTTTTTATAATTGCTTCATCGGGTTTGGTTATTTTCCCGGCTACGCTCTTTATGATATCTTCCACTTTCTCCTCACTTTATCTTTGTGGGTATGCCTGAAACGCTAAAATAAACTTCATCAGCGGCTTTCGCAACAAGCTGATTTACTTTACCCGCAATATCCCTGAAATTTCTAGCCAATTTATTTTTCGGCACAATACCCAAGCCCACTTCATTGGACACTATTATCGTTTTTGCTTTCTTTGTTTTTAAATTATTCATTATGCTGGCCATCTCTTTCAAAATCTCATTATCATTATTGCCGCTTAAAATAAGATTGGAAATCAATAGGGTAAGGCAATCAATAATGATGCAATCAAAACCATTGCCCATTTTGCTTAACCTAGATGCAACAGCCCTGGTTTCTTCAAATGTTCTCCAGCTTGCCGGCCTCGACCTTTGATGGCGGCTGATCCGGTCTTCCATTTCCTTATCCAAAGCCTGGCAAGTGGCTAGAAATGCGACTTTTTTGCGTTTTTTTGCCAGACTAAGGGCAAAAGTGCTTTTTCCGCTTCGCGCCCCGCCTAAAATTAAAACTATTTTCCCCATCGATTCACCTTTAAATGCGCTATTTCATTAAACATTTTTATCTTCGGACCGTTTTTCCAATACTCTAAAATACTTATACTCGCTGAACCCGGTATATAACGCCAGAAGTTCCGGCTTTTTAATATTCCGGCAATAAATATGCTTATTGTCCCGCCATGACAAACCAAGCAAACAGTTTTGCCGCCATTATGGCTGACAATCTTTTTTATAACGCCGGTGACCCTTTTTTTAAATAAATTCAATTTTTCGGCTTTAGGTATATAGTTATTATAGGGATCCTTCAGCCATCGCTTATAAATATCCGCGTAACTATCCATAATCTCTTTGTGCCTCAAGCCTTCAATAACACCAAAGCTCATCTCTCTTAATTTCTTTTCCTTGATGATTTTAGTCTTACCGAAAATTATCTTAGCCGTCGTAAGCGCGCGCTTTCTATCGCTGCAGTAAATCTTATCGAACCGTAAATTCCTTAGCTTTTCGCGCAATCTCAAAGCCTGAAGCCTGCCGACATTACTTAAATCTATATCCCTACAACCGCAATAGCGCTTTTGTTTATTCCAGATAGTTTCCCCATGTCGAATTAAAATCACTCTTGTAGGCATTATTTCTCTCTTGGAACTAGAATCACATTAGGTTTGTGAGTTACGGGATTTTCGTTTACTAAAACAATGGTTTTGTATACAGCCTCGATATTCTGGTACGTAAGCACTTGTTCAGGATTGCCTTCCTTGAATACGTTTCCGTTGTCTATCAAAACAATGCGGTCGCAATACGCGCTGGCAAGGTTTAAATCATGCAGGACCATCACTATTGTCAGATTATTTTGGCGGTTAAGCCTTCTTAATAAATCGAGGATCTGTATCTGATGGCCTATATCTAAGTGCGAAGTCGGCTCGTCTAAAAGCAGAAGCATCGGCTCCTGGGCCAGCGCCCGGGCAATGATCACCCTTTGGCGTTCGCCGGCGCTTAATTCATCGATATTCTTTTCTTTCAAATCCAAAATATCGCATACTGATAGGGCGTCTTCGGCAATATTGAAATCTTTTTTTGTCTCAAATTGCAGCCTTTTTAGATGAGGAATCCTGCCCATCAATACTGCCTCCATTACCGAAAAAGCAAAATTTCCGGTAAAATCCTGGGAAACAAAAGCTACGCTGCGGCAGAATTCCTTTGAATCCATTTTAGATATATTTGCACCTTTAAAGTATATCTCTCCAATTCTGGGGTAAAGCACTTTGGTTATTAAGCGCAGTAGTGTTGTTTTACCGGAGCCATTCGGCCCGATAAGCCCTAAAAAATCTCCCTGGTTTACATCCAAAGAAATACCTTTAACCACGTTTTCTTTATAGTAACCAAAACTTACATTATTTATTTTTAATAAAAGTCCCATATCTGGCTATAGCCTTTTTCTTTTTTTTAAAAGAATAATAAATACCGGAGCTCCGATAATCGCTGTAATTACGCCTATGGGTATCTCAACGGGAGCAAAAAGAGTACGCGCGAAAACATCGCAAACTACCATAAATAAAGAAGCTGCTACGCAAGTAGTGGGAATAAGCACCTTATGGTTAGGCCCCACTAGAAGCCTCATCATATGAGGCACAATCAAACCTACGAATCCGATAATCCCGCAGATACATATTAAGCAAGCCGTTATTAGCGCCGTAATGAATATCATAATCTTCTTAATATTCTGCGCATCAATGCCTAAATGCATCGCCTCTTCTTCTCCCATGCTTATGGCGTTTAAATCCTGAGAAAATACATAAATAGCGCATATTCCTAATATCACAGGTATTGAAACATAAAGTATGAGCCGGTAATCGTAAACCTCAAGGCTGCCCCATAACCACCAAGCCATCTCATGCAAGGCAAGATTCCCATACATGAACACCAGAAAAACTATCACCGCTGACAGAGCAATAGAAACAATAACGCCGGAAAGAATCAGCGATTTATCCGAAATCCTGTTCCCTTCCCGCGCTAAAGTGTATACTAAAAAAATGCTTGAAGCCGCGCCGATAAACGCTGCCAGGGGCATATAAATTCTTGAGACTCCGATAATCACGGCTATTACTGCTGCCAAACCCGCTCCGCTTGAAGTGCCTAATAAATATGGCTCGGCAAGAGGATTTCTAAGAATGGCCTGCAAGGCTATGCCGGAAACTGCTAAGCCGCTACCCACGAGGATAGCTGTAATTATCCTTAAAATGCGCATATTAAGGATAAGTTGATTCTCCTTAAGCATAAGATTGGAAAACGAAATATTTACAGCCCCTTTTATAACGCCAAAAATGATTGCAATAAAAAGAAGCAAAAATAACAGTAATAATTGTTTTCTTATTTTTAAGCTCATAGTAGATATTTATGGATACAGTTTTTTGAAAAGTGCCTTCAATCCTTCGGTTATCCTGGGCCCGGGGCGTAATAAGGTATCCGGATTGATGTCGTTGAATACCCGCTTATTTTTTACCGCATCGATCTCGCTCCAGCCAAACCGGCCCTGGATAAGCTTTAAGGGAGGTTCCTTATCCATGTAAGCCATTATTATGCAGCCGGGATTAAGCTTGACTACTTTTTCCGAGCTGAATGTGCTGTAAGGCCTCTGAATTCCATGGGCCACATTTATGCCACCGGCTAAAGTAATTAATTCATCGACAAAAGAATTCTTGCCCGCGGTCATCAAGGGCTCATGCCAGATTTCGATAAAAACCTTTACTTTTTTTTCAGGCGTAATGCCCCTTACTTTTAAACTTACCGCCTCGATATCAGCGCGCATATTCCTGATCAACTCTTCAGATGTTTTCTCTTTATCCGTAATTTTACCAATTTCTTTAATCGTAGCAAATAACTCCTTGATACTAGATGGGTCGGCAACATAGACATTGAATTTTAACTGTCTTAACCGTTCAACAACCGGAGCCTGTTCCAAGCCTGTGCAAAAAATATAATCCGGCTTTAAAAAAATTATTTTTTCGATGTTCGGATGGCTAAAATCACCTACCCTTGTTTTGGTTTTGGTCTCAAGAGGATAGTTGCAATAAGTACTCACTCCGACTATTCTTTCGTTTAAGCCCAGGGCAAAAAGTATTTCGGTTGTTGATGGAGCAAGGGAAATATATCTAGGCGCGGCTATCGCCGGACTTAAACCTAAGCAAAAAAATATTATTAATAAGATTGCTCTTTTCATACAAATAAAAAACCCGCCGGTTTCTGGCGGGTTGCACCCAAATATTTACTTGGCCCTTTCCACGAGGCATTTCTATTTTCTTATAGCCCAGGTCTTCTGGCTCGGGTATCTCTCTACTTGCTGCGTCTTCCCGTCCTTTTGATTTATCATCCGGACAGTGACTTTTGCAGTTTTCGTCCACCCTTACAGCGGCGGGACCGCATCCGCATTAACGGATTTCCCTTGGCCTATAATTTTATTGTCTTTAGTATCCTATCACTTTTGTATTTCTTGTCAATGAATTTTCCTGTGTAAATTATTTTTCAATTCCCTTTCTTGCTGTGCGGCCTTTCTTATAATAATGCCTTACCTCTTTAACTTCGCTTATCAAATCCGCAACCTTCAATATCTCCGGATGCGCGTAACGGCCGGTCAAAACAAGCTCGGTATCCCGGGGCGTATCTTTAATAAGATTTAAAACTTCTCTTAAATCCAGGAGCTTAAAATAGACAGCGATATTTATCTCATCCAGTATTACTACATCATATTTTCTTTCAAAGATGATTTTTTGTATCTTTTTAAATCCCCTTTTTGCCAAATCCTTATCTTTTTTAGACGGGGCTTTTTTAATAAAACAACTCCTGCCGAATTGCTCTAACTTGATGTTTTTTATTTTCGCCAAAGAGTTTAATTCGCTATAATGGCAGCCTTTTACAAACTGACCGATATAAACCTTTAAATCTGCGCCCGCAGCGCGTAAAGCCAGGCCCAGTGCCGCGGTAGTTTTGCCTTTGCCGTTTCCGGTATAAATCTGTATCATAAACCACGCTCCAGGAAAGTTTAAGCCTCTTTTCTCACGTCCCAGCCGAATTCCCCGACCAGAGGAACAAAAACGCAGCCTTGTAATAAGTCTTTTTTAATACCGGTTTTAGTTTTTGTAAACAAGGTTAAAACCTGGCTATATCTTTCGCCAAGGGGAATAATCATCCTGCCGCCTTCAGTAAGCTGCCCCAAGAGCGGCTCAGGTGCTTTTGGCGCCGCGGCACTGACGGCAATCGCATCAAAGGGCGAAAATTCTTCTAAGCCCCTTGTCCCGTCACCAACGGTTATCTCTATGTTCTTAAGATTTAATTTATTTAAAGTTTCCAACGCCCTTTGGGCCAAGATATCAATTCTCTCGACAGAATAAACCTCTTTAGTCAATAAACTTAAGATAGCTGTCTGATAACCCGAGCCTGTCCCTATTTCCAAAACGCGTTCTGTTCCTGTCAAACCTAAGGCTTCGATCATATGCGCCACGATATAAGGCTGGGATATAGTTTGATTCTCGCCTATGGAAAGCGGAGAATCAGCATAGCTTTGGGCTTTCAAGATTTCCGGAACGAATTTTTCTCTTTCGATTCTCCGGAACGCGCCTAAAACACGCCTGTCGCTTATGCCGCGACTGACCAACTGCTCCTCAACCATCCTTTCTCTTAAAATAGAGAAATCCATATTTCCTTGATAATAAAGATAATAAAACGCAAGGTATCGATGAAGGGGTTTATCTTACTTGAGACTTTTTTAGAGTAGATTGATTGAATCGGGATTGAAGCTATCTTGTAGCCCAGGCGGCTTGCCCGGATAAGAGTCTCTGATTCGACTTCGAAATTCGAAGTCAATAACTTGATATTCTCTAAGACCGGCCGTTTCACCAATCTATAGCCGCATTGCGTATCGGCGATATGTTGGCGGCAAATCTTAGAAATCGTCCAAGACATGAATTTATTGGTGACTATCCTGATCCAGGGCATCTCTGCGGTTTGAGCCATCCTATTACCTACGACTACGCCGATTTTATCGTCTTCAGAAGCTTTCTTTAAAAATTCCGGGATGCTCTTCGGGTCATGCTGGCCATCCGAATCGATGGTGATAACAGCATCGCAATCAGTATTAGAAATCAAATAATTAAAACCATTGCGAAGGGCCGCGCCCTTGCCTTCGTTTTTTCTATGCCGCAATACTATCGCTCCGGCAAGTTTGGCTTCGCTTTCGGTCTTATCGCGAGAACCGTCATCTACGACGATAACCGGAATACCCATATCTTTGATTATTGTTATTATCTGGGCAATTGTTTTTTGAGCGTTGTAAGATGGGATTAAAGCGTAGATTTTCATATCAGATTCAATCAATCCAATATTTCCTGAACATGTACCATTGGCCCGGGTATGCCTTAATATATTTCTCTACTACTGCCGCATAGCTTTTAGTGATAACCTCGATATCCTTCTCTTTATCTCCGGTTAATTCGCACTTTAGTGGCGGTTCGACTATCAATTTAAACGTATCGTCTTCGCATCTTACGCAGAAACAAGGCACTATCGGCGCTAGCGTCTTAAGGTGAAAAGCTGCCGGGCCTTTGGGTAAAATTGACCTTTTATTTAAGAAATCTATTGCTATGCCGTGGTTAGTAAAATCCCTGTCTGCAACAAGGGCGATAATCTTATTCTGTTTTAAACTGTCCAGGCAGCAATGCGCGGCCCTCCCTAAGGGGCAAACTTCCAAATGTTTACTTTCCCGCTGGGTATTGAAAAACGCATTGACTCTCCAATCCTTATGCGGCAGGACAACTCCGACAATGTTGTAGTCAAGCATTCCTACGACAGCGCCGCCAAGCTCCCAGTTCCCCAGGTGAGCTGAAATTATAATTACCCCTTTGTTTTGCTTCAGGCAATCATCAAGATAGTCCAGTCCTTCAATCTTAAGTTTTTCTTTCAAGAATTTTCTGTCGATTTTCGAATAACGGAAAAAATCAACCAGGTACTTTCCGAAATTTATGAATACCTGTTTTGCGTAAAAATCAATTTTATCATCGCTTTCATCGGGAAATACCGCCCTTAGATTATTTCTAACGCAATTCCTATCCTTCTCCGAACACAAAAATTGCAAGGTAGAAACGAATTTAGAAAATCCATAAGCATACTTTAAAGGCAAGCTCAGAGCAATAAACAGCCCTAGCCGGTATAAGATGTATTGGAACATAATCTTAATATTAGAGATGCGATATCAATAGCCGCCCTGGGCTTACTTATCTGGCGCGCCTGAAATGACATCCGGGTTAATTTTCCGCGGTCCATTAACAGCTCGTTAACTGCCGCTGGAAATTCATTTATATCCTCTATTTTTATGCCAACCCCTTTCTTCACCAGGAATGCCGTATTAGCAGCCTCCTGTCCGGGAATAGGATCAACAATTATGAACGGCAATCCCTTGGCTAACGCCTCTGCCGTAGTCAAACCGCCGGGTTTTGTTACAATGATGCTGGCGATTTCCATTAATTCATCGATATTGTTAACATATTCTAAGACGATTATTTTCTTAGGGCTCTTCATTGCCAGGCGCCTTAATCGTTTAACTAATTTTTTATTAATGCCGCATATGACTATCAACTGCTCATCCTGACCCAGGCAGTCGATATATTTGACTATTTTTTTTATCGGCCCTATACCCTGGCCGCCGCCCATGATTAAAATTATCGGCTTGTTAATATCTAAGCCGTATTTATACGCGATATGATTTTTGTTTTTACTCTCTGCGAATTTTGGATTTATGGGTATGCCAAAATTGATAATTTTTTTTGCGTCAACGCCTTTTTGAACAAAACGCTCCTTAACCTCCTCGGCAGGAACTATATAATAATCCACTTCATCATATATCCAGAAGGAATGCGGCGCGTAATCAGTCAAAATGCCTATTAATGGGATATCCAAACCGTATGTCTTTTTACAGTCTGCAATTATTCCACAGGGGTAGGCTTGCGTGCAAACGATGCAGTCAGGCCTAAAATCATCTATTATTGCTTTTAGTTTAGGAGAATTAAACTTATGGATTATTTTTTTAATTTGCCTCGTATTCTTTATAACGCTCGGGTTGTCGTAAAGATATTGCCAAATTTGCGGCGTCCTCTTGATTACCTTCATGTAAAGCTGATTGATTATTTTTTCCGAGATGGGTGTTGTCTGGCGGAAAGCGTTGATGTTAAGAATCTCAACATCCGGCTCAATCCGCTTTAAGGCATTCTCGATGGCCAGCGTAGCCTGATGATGGCCGGAAACTTCCGAAATATATAGAAGGAGGATTTTTCTCGCGGGCATACTACTGGATTTCTCCCCGATGATAAATATCAATGGCCGCCTTTACGACAGTCGGATCAAACTGCGTTCCGCTATATTGCCTCAACTCGTCAAATGCCTGCTTCACGCTCAAGGCTTTTCTGTAGGGCCGGTCAGAAGTCATCGCGTCAAAAGCATCGGCGACACGTATGATCCTGGCATAGATATTAATATCGTCCTTTTTAAGGCCTTTGGGATAGCCGGTCCCGTCGAAATTTTCATGATGTTGATTTACCGCAGCTATTGCCTCGCTCAATTCCTGTAATGGCGCGATTATAGTGCTGCCGATTACAGGATGTTCTTCCATCTGCCTTCTTTCTTCGACAGTGAGCAAGTCTTTTTTATAAAGTATCGTGTCAGGAATACCAATTTTGCCGATATCATGCAGAAGGCTTGAAACCTTTAAGGTCTCCAAAAAGTTTCCCTTGACCCTTATTTTCCTTTTTTTGAGCAGTTCCTGGCCTAATGCCAGGCTTAACTGCGTAACCCTTTCCGTATGGCCATGGGTATAATGGTCCTTGGCATCTATAGCGCTGGCTAATGCCTCTGCGGTCTGGATAAACAGGCGATGATTGCGCTCTAATTCAGACTGCAAATCTTCAAAAAGCTGGGCATTCCTGATTGCCATTGTCACATCATGAGTAAGAGCTACAAAGAAATTGACTTCTTCTTTTGTAAATGGCTGGCCGGATATTTTTTCACTAAGCAAAAACAATCCCAAAAGCACGCCCTGATAATAACTCGGGATGCACAGATAAACATCAAAAAGCTGCATCTGGTATTTAGTTTCCTGCAGGTAGGTTTTTAATAATTTGTCTTTACGGAATAATTGACTGCGGTTTTTTAAGCTGCGTTCTATACCGGAAAATTCCAGGATCCCTTCTTTGTTCAGGATAAAATTCTTTTTTTCGCGGAAGAATTTAATCAATCCGCTGTGAGGATCCAGGCGCGCGTATCCGGCAGGGATCTTTAATCCCTGCTCACCTTTCGAATCCGTAAGAACGTAAGAATTTTTCTTTCTGTCGTAAAGAAGAACAGCAGCATGTTTGAGCCTTGCCTTACGCACTGTCATCCTCAAGACCAGCCTCAAAAGCGTTGCCGGCCTATGGATGAGGATCATATTTTTTGCTGCTGTTTCCAACTCCTTCTTATAATCAATCGTCATATCGGTCTTTCTGTTAACTATTTATCCTCTAATCCCCTTACCTCTTTCATGACTATCTTTTCCAGCTCCTCTAAAATCAAGGGCTTATGTATATAGCCGATAGCCCCTAAATCCTTAGCTTTCTGCATTGCCGCGGAATCATTTACGCCGGTAACCATGATGACCTTAATTTTATTGTCGATCTCTTTTAATTTCCTAAGCGCTTCTAGGCCGTCCATGCCGTCCATGCGGATATCAAGCAGGGCTAAATCAGGTTTAAAATCTTTGCTTAAATCCAGCGCCTCTTCGCCGTTTGCGGCTGTGCAAACCTCAAGCTTACGCTTAACGAAAAAGTTCTTCGCGAACTCCCTGACATCAGGCTCATCATCAACGATTAATAATCTGCCCATATGTACACCTCTTTAATGAGCACATAACTTACGGAACAATTGCTTATTTCTAAGGTGACGTAAGTTATAAGTGCGAATTAAACCCCCACATCAATTAATGTAATGTATTTTTTCTCTTATCCCCATACCATTTAATAATTGGTGTGGGGGTAAGTTCAGGCACATAACTTAGCTCGTCTTTAATCTCGCTAAGTTATGCCTTCACTCACTTTTTTAAAATTTTGAATAAGTTCGCTTACGTATTATACGTGTAATTTTTATTTTCGTCAACAATAACAAAAAAATTTCCTTGCTTGGCCTGGCATTTTCAGCGAATAAAAAAACCCAAACATAATGTTGGGTTGTTGTTTAACTTCTTGCTTAATAGCCACTTAGGCGTTATTCCGGGATGCTAAGTCCGACCTGATAAACCGGTCCGAAATTATCCTTGGTAAGCCTTGTCCAGACTACCATCCCGCCTTTAATCTTTTGGGATTTACCTTCTTCTCTTAACCTTATATTTACGTACTGGCCTGGCTCAAGGTAGACTTCTGTTAAAACGCAGGCGCCGGATTTGCTTACATCCTTAGTTAAAGCGCAGATTTCAGTCGTCGGCAATTTCGAATCCAGATCAGCGATATGCGCCGCCCTTATTCTTTCGTGTTTTCTTCTGTCGTCCATAGTTTGATTATATAACGCAAAATTATTTAAATCAATATAAATTAAACCGTATTTATTCAAATCACCATCTAAAACCTGCTCCGATTTCTATTGCCTTTTCGTTTCTGCCGGCTAACAATCTTATAAAGCCCTCTCCTGCGTTCAAAATTTTCCTTGAAAGCTGCAAAGTAACGCCTAAATTTTCATTATCCGTATTTTTCAAAGCGATTTCAAAAGTGTAATCTCCGGATAGCTTGACCTTGCCGGAAAAAGTTATGGGATATTTTGAGCCGTCCTCATATTCGACTTCAAAGACAATCCCGACGCCGTTTTTAACAAGCCATCTGCCGAAAATCATGACTGCGTTTCGCTTCCTATTCTTAGCCAGGCCTACACCTACTTCATATTTAAGCCCTGAGCGGCCAGCCTTATTTATCAATTCGCCTACAGATGTTTTAAACTCTAATCGCGTATCGCGCTCCAGCCTGTAACTGAGCCTGTATTTTTCCTTTATATCCCAGTGGCCAGAGATTGAGACTTTTTGCGCTGTTCTTTTGACTCTATGGCTCAAACTTTTTTCATATGAATAAACAAGCGAATTATTTTCAACCTGCCAGCTTCCTGAAAATTTTAGCGCATCCTTCTCTTTATCACGCTCCACATCAAAACCCAACCTGTTTTGATTATCCAAAGTCAAGGCGCCGGATAGTTTCATGAGGTATATTGAATAATCTGATTTGCCTTGTTTTGAAGCAAGGCTAAAAGCCAATTCGCTCGCGTTTAGATTTGAGATTTCGCCTTGAAAAATAAGTTTATTTCCTGCAATCTGGTCCTGCCACTTATTCAAGGTAAATATAAGATTATGGTCTTTATCCATAGACCACTTTCCTTGAAATCTAATTTGCTGAAGTTCTTTTTCGTCTGTCAGCCGGGAATAAAAAAATAAGGAATTGTTTCGCCCGGTTTTAAATGTCCCTTCTAAGCAAGTCCTAAATCTTGGAATGCGCGAATTTTTACCCGCGCCTTTTATAACCAGCCTGTTATGAGGGTCGATTTCGTAAACTACTTTCATGGAATTATCATGCCTCCGTTTAATAATATTACGCAAATTAACGCGATTATCGAATCTCTAACGCTAACCTATTGTATCATAAGAAGTAACAGCGAGCACTTTCAAAATTAAATTATCAAAATGGATTGACGTTTAGCTAAAGGTATGTTAGATTTGTAGTATATCGATAATATCGCAATCAGCCGTTAATTTGGCGCAAAATAGGAGGTTGTTGTGAGAAGCGGAAAAATTTTCGTGTGCATGTTTTTTTCACTCATTGTCTTATTTTGTTTTAATTCCCTTGTCTTCGCTGCTACCCAAGAAGAATTAACCATCAGCACATATTATCCTGCCCCTTCCGGCGTATATCAGAAATTAAGGCTCTATCCTACTGCTGTTGCGCCTGCCTGCGATGATAACGCAAAAGGCCTACTTTATTATGACCAGGCAACTAACCAGGTGCTTGTTTGTAAAGGCACTGTGGATAGCTGGCAGACCGCTGAGAGCTACTGGAAGCTTGCGGCTCCGTATCTGATTACAAAAGACAATACCTGGACTGTCAAAGCCAAAGAATTCAGGGTATTGGCAACTAATTATGTTGAGGTCGCCGGAGGAACTGCCGGAAATTATGCGCAGATTACATCTGTATCTCTAGATGGGTCTCAGCCCGGCCTGAAAATCAAAGCTATTGAAGCTACCGGCAGCAATGCCGTGCCAATAAACTTATACGGCTCCTTGGTTAAACTTGCCACCGGAAATGCCGGTAACTACTTGACAGTTTATGGCAAAGCTCCTCTCACTCCTTATGCAGAGATAAAAGCAGAAGGCGTAGATCCTAATATCAGTATTATTCTGACTCCCAAAGGCACAGGAACTGTTGGCCTGGGCACAACAAACCCACAAACCCCGCTTGAAGTAGCCGGAAAAGTAAAATTTTACAACCCCACTCCCGGCAAAGAAGGCAGCTATATGATGTTTGATTACAGCTGGGGTAACTCTGCCGCGATTACCTTGACTGATTATCGCGGAAAAAACTGGATGTGGTTTGGCGCTTATGATGATATCTTTGGAAACCTCCTTTATACCCAAGATCCCAGCGCTGGACTGAATATTGGACAGGGTTTTGGAATTGCCGGCGGCTCATGGATGGCGCCATTCCCGCGTTTTGTTGCAAACGCCAACGAGACTTACTTAGGTTATAGTGTATTCCCGGGAACAGGCGGTGCCTCAACCGGCGGCGACTCCGCATTGGGAAATCTTTATGTAAAAGGAAAGATTGGAATAGGCACAACAGCACCTGCTTATGCGCTTGATGTTGTCGGAAACATCAATTGCACCGGCGATATAAAAAAATCAGGTTCACCCTATAACTTTCCTGATTATGTATTTGAGCCGAAATATAATTTAATACCTATAAAAGATCTTAAAAAATTCGTAAATGAGAAAAAACACCTGCCAGGCATGCTTTCTAAAGATGATATCAATAAAGAAGGCGTTATGATTTTTGAGCAGAATAGGCTATTGACTGAAAAACTCGAAGAAGCTTATTTGTATATCTTCCAATTGGAAAACAGGCTGGAAAAACTCGAAAAGTCCGTCGCTGTGGAAAAAAAGTAAGGAATTAATTTAGCTTGAAATAAAAAAGACGACTTGAATTAAGTCGTCTTTTTTGTTGTCTTTGATTAATTCGATGTGAGATAATAAAAAATATCTTTTCGTATTTTTCTTATTATCTGGCTTTGGCGAATTTTTTCTTTTACCCCGAACTTAGGGATTTTATTCCGATGAACGCTTTTTCCTGCGTAATTATTGATTAGCTTGTCATATAATTTGCAAAATGTATGCGCTTTAAACCTATTCTCGAGAAAAAGAAAAAATAAAAATTCTTTATTAAAAATACGGCTAAAATCAACCGGCCTCTTATCTTTAAAATAATCCCATCTGTTAGAAATACCTGCCTTAACCTCTCTTTTCTTTAACAAACTAATAATTTGAGGCATGACTGCTTTATAGCCAAGTTTTTTTACAGAGGTAAGAGCGTTTTTCTTTAATTTTGAGCATAAGTTACTGTCATCTAATACTCTAACTATCAAGGGTCCCAATTGCTTTCGATCAAAAAAAGGCCTATTTTTCTCATCCCGTTTGGCCCTTATTAAATAACCGTTTTTACCGTTAGTTATTATCTCTCTACTGCCTGCCCAATCTGTCGTGATTACAGGCAAGCCGCAGGCTAAAGCCTCAATATTAGCCACGCTTAAGTTCTCTTCAGGTGCCGTTGTGGGATTAACAAATATGTCAGAGTCGGCAAGGGTGTTATATTTATCCTTGCCTAAGCGCACGCCTTTAAAGCTTACTTTTTTAGTCAAATTATGCTGTCTGGTAAATTTTTCTAACTCTTTCACATATTCTGATTTTGGCGAGTCGGTTACCCCTTCTCTGCTTAGGGGCCCGATTATATTTAAGTGCGCGTTATCTATCTTTGCGAGAACCTTAGGTAATGATTCCATTAAAATCCCAATGCCTTTTTCCGGCACAATGCGGCCCATAAAAGCTATAATTTTCTTATTTCTTTTTTTATTGGTTGATAAATTTCTTTGGATTAAATCCAAATCCAGGCAATAAGGCGCGACGTGAACATTAAATTCAGGAGTGATTTTGAAGAATATTTTTTTTGCATGTTCAGAAGGGGTAAGAATTATATCGCTTTCTCTTAAGAATGGGATTATATTGACAAAATGATCGAACCAGGGAAGGATGGAATGTATATAGAAAATAAAGGGGATATTTATCCCCAGCCTCTCTCTTGACCAGAAAATAATCTCTAAAAAATCAAAATTGCAGAAGAAGCTACTGATGTAAAGATAATCCGGATTAGACTCTGTAATGCTTTTGAGGCTTTCTTCGATTTCATTAATTTTTTTAACCGTAATGATTCTCGTATCGACATACTTACCTAGCAAATTTATGAAGTTTTTTTCAATAAAGCTTTCACTGACGCTTTTAATCCCCGGCGAAAGCCTTAAATAAACAACTTCAATTTTTTTCCCCATTCTATGCCCCAATTTAAACCAATAAGGACGATTCTTGTACAAATCGTCCGTATATTTTTTATTAAATAATTAGTACGCGTCCCCGGAACTTGCGGATGTTTTCTTGCAGAACTCGGCATTATTAGTTACCCGGATTATACTCATAACATAGTTTAAAACAAATAGTTATGGACAACGCTTAGGGACAGGCAAGCGTCCCCTTTCTTGTTTCAGTCTTTTCTAATCGCAACAGACGGAATCTTAAATAGTAAAGCAGTAAATAGAGCACTAAGGCGATAATCGGCCAAACCATAAATACTAGGTTAGGCAAAGACTCTTTTACATTTTCAATTCCAAACATTTTCCATGCTGCATTGCGCGTAAAATTATTTAGGCCCAACGTTATCACTAAAGCAAACCAGAAAAATTTCAAAAAATATTCCCTGTAACCCCAGGTGATCAAAAATATAGTTAATAACGGGATGATCGTATAGATATAGTTTAAATAAGTAGCGGCGGGAGAAAAAATAATCGCGAGTATAAAAAGAAGGTTGATATCGCTTAAAAATATCTCTTTATCTAATTTTCCGTTATTTCTTTTTGCGCAGCCCTTATAAAACAGGGCGCCAATAACTAAGAGGGTGCATAATATTTTATAAATAATTGCGACTGTTTGCCCGCTCAAGGATAAGAAATTTATTTTATAAATATCGCTATCGGTTAAATAACGCAGAAGAAGTTGTTTTAATGATTGCAGGTGGATGATATTCTGAGGAAGGGACGCAAAGACATTTTTATGCCAACCTTTTAAAATCTCAAGCCCGCTTTCGAAAGAAAAGGTCAGCATTAGCGGGGGCAGGATTACTAAAAGAATGGAAAATAGCCCGAACCAAAGGATGAACTTAAACTGCCTTTTTTTGATGAAGTACAATAGGATGATTAACGGCCCAAGCTTTATGTAAGAGGCTAAGGTAAAAAATAATGCGCTAAACGCGGTTTTACCGCGTAAATAGAAGTATAAAAACAGGCAAAAAAAACCCAAAACCAACAAGTCCGTATTGCCTAATTTCATTTCAGGCATAAGCGGGCGAAATATAAAAAGCAATCCGGCCAGAAAGAAAACAATATAGCTTACCGGATTAATCCTCCTAAATTTTATAAAATAAAAGGCGACCATCCCGATTGCAAAAGAAATACTATTAATCAAGCTCCAGATAAAGGCAGATTTAGTAAAAGGCAATAGAGCCAGCGGAGAAAAAATAATCCCGAAGTAAGGCGGGTACTTGAACACCGATCCTTCGCCAGTTGGAAAAGCGTACATATTGTTTCCCTCTAAAACGGCCTTTAAGGCGGGGAAATAGATGCCAAAATCTCCTGCGTCTGCCTCTCCTCTTAATATATCCAGCCCAAAACGGCAGACCAAAAAAATAAATACCGATAGACCAAAAATAAACAAAGGAAGAAAAGCTTTAAATCTATCGTTCTTCATGATCTGAAGCGCCATGCGTGTGCCTCCATATTTTTTCTGTTTTTTTTGGGCTATAAAGAAGGGAATTAATCAACCTAAACTGATGGAGATAAAAAACCAATAGGGCTACCAGGGTGCGTAAACCATAAATAATGCTCCGCCCTAACTTAATTGAAGAGGCCTCGGGGAAATAACGGACAGGCATAGGGATATCGCCTATTACAAAGCCAAAACGGATAGCCTGCATCAAGAATTGAGTATCGAAGACGAAATCGTCAGAATTACGCTCAAAGGGTATTGTTTCCAACACGGCCCTTCGATAGGCCCTGAACCCGGAATGAAATTCTCCTAGATTCTGCCCGAGGGCAATATTTTCTATAATAGTGAGAAACCGGTTTGCCAGATACTTGTAAAGCGGCATACCCGAAGATAGGCATTCTTGCCTTGTCCTTACGCGGTTACCCAAAACAACATCACAAACTTTTTTTTGCAATATTTCGATAGCTGTAGGTATAAGGCGGCTGTCGTATTGGTAATCAGGGTGTACCATTACGATATAGTCCGCGCCTTTTTTTAAGGCCAGTTGGTAGCAGGTTTTCTGATTAGCGCCGTAACCAAGATTCTTGGAATGGGAGACGACGGTCAACCCTAAACCCTTGGCAACTTCTATGGTATTATCACTGCTGCCATCATCCACTAAAATAATTTCGTCAACACAATCCTTCGGAATATCGTCTATAGTCTTTTTTAATGTCGATGAAGCATTAAAGGCAGGCATTACTACGATAATCTTCTCTTTGGCTTTATGCTCTTCCATAGTTTTCTAACACTTAAGGACAGACAAGAGATTGAATATAAGATTGCCCCTTTTGAAACAGTTATTAAATAATTAGTACGTGTCCCCGGAACTTCGTACTATCTTATAAGCTATATCTTACTTCTATTAATCTGCTTCCTCCTGATACTCTCTTAATATCAGTCTCGATAGATTCATTTTTTGACGATTCAATCAAATATATCGTTATCTTTGCGCTCGATAATGCTCCATCTTCAATATTGTTCAGAACAACAAGGAAATATTTTTCTGCCAATGATGGAATTATTAATTTCCATTCCCCCTGTGTATTATTTAGACTTTTAAGCTCATTGATTACATCCCTCATAGCCCGGCTCGGGCCAACTGTGCTTCGTAATGAATTACTCACAGCATCAGCTAAAAGCCCGCGGCCTGAATTATATAAGACTATGGCATTATATTTATTGGCGTATTGACTGGCCATTTTATCACTTCTATGCTCGCCTAAAATAACGATGTTCCTATATTGGCTTTTACCAAGATTTCCGCTGGTTGAACTCGGAGTTGTCGCGCAACCGCTTAATAGAGCTGCTATAGAAATAAAGATAATCAATTTATTTATCATATTTTTATTTGTTTTGCTTGTTTAGCGTGTCCCCGGGAACCTCCGGGAGCGTATTCTTAGCATTGCGCATATCTCCACCAGCCCCATAAATAACCGTCTTTACAGCATAGTTTTCGTTATAGCTATTCCGAATATATTTTTGACCAACCCAAAGATCTTCATACCATTTTATAGACTCAATCAGACCGCATTTATTCACTTCAACATACTGCGTTTGGGCATAATCACCGTTTAATTCAATGCATTTCTGAGTCGTAAGATATGTATGCCAAGTAGATAAATCTGCGATACTGTTTGTTGTCGCGATTTTTCCATTAGTATCAGGACCTACTTCCCAAATTCCATGAGGTAAAATGTTGGATACTATTGACATATGGCGAAAGCCCTTAATGCTTTTAGGGGTTATTTCATTGTTTTTTGGCCGTGGAGTATAAATAATCTTAACCCAAATAAATTCTTTATTCTGTTTATCATTAAATTTAGCCGTAATAACTCTATTTAATTTTGAAGCTTTTTCATTGTCAAGTTTAGCCAATCTACCAAGATATTTTAATGCTCCATCTTTATCCCCAAGATAGGTATAGCAAGCGCCCAAAACAAAAATTGCATCAGGCGCATCAGGAATAATCTCAAGTGATTTTTTGAAGGCAATTATTGCTTCTTTGAACATATTTTTATTATAATAAGCTGCCCCTAAATCGTAATACGCATTTCCTAAATTCCCAAAAAGCCACTTATTAGGTTCGGGGTTAATCTTTATTACTTTTTCAAGAACCTTAATTGCATTATCATAATCTTTTAGATCTAAGAAAACCTTCCCCAGATATTGATAAGCATCATAAGCATTTTTGTTTAGTTCTATAGCTTTTTGTAAGTTATCTTTTGCTAATTTCAAATATTTAACCTTACCCTGTTTTTCAAAAACAATAATATATTCCATCCCAAGATTTATATACATGCCATATAGGTCAGGAGAAATCGCTATAGCTTTCCTGTAAAATTTAACCGCTTTATCCGATTGCCCTCTTTTAGAACATACCAATCCTAAACCATTTAAAGCAGTACTATCTTTAGAGTCTATGCTCAAAGCCTTCTTAAAATTACTCTCACTCCTATCGTAATCCTTTAAATGATGATAGACATTGCCCAAGTAAGTATAATAATTTGCAACATTGGGGTCTAAAGCTACGGCCTCTTCGGCTATTCGAATTGCTTCTCGGGGCTCTACGCCTTCCTCCGAATTCATAACGGAATTAAATTTGACCTCAGATTCTTCCGAAGCTAGGGCTGATAAAGTAAAAAATGAAAAAATTAACGAAATAAAAATCAGCTTCCTTATCAACTGCTTTCCTAGCATGGCATAAAAGATTTGATTCATAATTTGGTTATTATCAATATGTTATCTAAAACGTCTATGATTTCTATGATTTATGATTCGTCAATTAGTCCTTTTCACTAAAAAGTATTTTTACGCTCTTCAAATTTAAAATTATTAACGAAAAAATAGCTATTCCTAAAAGACCAAAGAATTCTATAATGACAAGGAGGGAAAACGGATAAAACTTGAAAAATTTACCTTGAAATAATAATTGAATTTCCGGAAGGTTAATAAACATTAAATAAACTGAGAATAATAACCAAACGAATCTGGCAATTTTATTAAAATTAAATAACCCTATAGACGAAAATAAAAATAATAATAAGAAAAAAATATCACCCAAGAAAGGCTGCTTTAACATATTATATCCATTTAAAAAATCTCTCATCTGATTAATTATAGGAACCAAATAAAATAAAATTGAATATAATAAAATTAAACTACTTAGTGCTCTAATATATTTACTCATTTTATTTCCTAATTTGCCTATCGACTTCGGCAGCTCCATTGTAACAATTATATGTTCCTATCCCATACAGCACATAATTTGTCTCTCTTCCATAAAGAGTTGGTATTACGCTAATGGCCTTATCAACAACTTGTGGAGAGGCGGATTGAAAAATTAACGAATTATAATTAGCGCTTACGAAGGTTGCTCTATCAATGGCTGTAAATTGCCCTTTCATGCTCTCGCTAGTTAACATTTTTCCCCAATTAAGTTTGCCTTCCTTTCCAATCCAATCAAACTTGACTCCGGCAAATTCACCTGTTGTCTTTGATGCAACTGTATCTATATGTTGAATTCCGCGTCCTACAATATTACTTTTTGCATGAGCATAAAAATCGTAATTTTTCATCAGCGAAGTTTTCACATCCATTGCTTCCTGAAATCTTCCCTGGCTTTCTAGCAAATTATATTTTTTCATCTGGGCCTTGACGGAATCTGCTCTTACATCTTCAAAATGTAAGCTTTTTTGCCATCCCTCAGCATAAGCACCTTCTATTGTTCCTGCTAATAAAAATGCTGCGACCCCAGCGACTGCTGCTCCTCTTAGTGAATCGACAAACTTCTGCCCCGAAGCCAGGCCACTTGCGAGTGTGCCAGTAAACGTAGGAATTCCTATTTCCATACCACCCAGCACAAAACCTTCCCAAAAAGTTGTGCCGGTTCCAGAAATAGCCATGGCGTCACTCAGACCAGAAATCATCCCTGAAATAGCCCAACCAGTAAATATTCCTACCGCCAAACCAGCAATAAATACACCGGGATTACCTGCGATGGCTTTTCCTACATTCGAGAAGAAGTCTCCTACCTTTTTCCAAAAACTCTTCCACGAATGCCCAGTCGGATCAATATAGTTTAATGGGTTGTTGCGGCAATACGAATATCTATTCAAACTCTGCGGGTCGCCCGGTGCCTGAACAATTGAGTCAGGCGTGATAAATCTTCCAAGCTCCGCATCATAATACCTCGCCCCGTAGAAATACAGACCAGTGGAATCATCCAGCTCTTTACCAGTAAACAAATAGCTCGTTGCCTGTGGGGCTGAACCCGTTACCAGCTCTCCATAAGGTGAATATTCATAAAGTGCAAGACGATTGCCGCTGTCATTCGTCAGGACATTACTTGAGCCTAAATGGTCGCTGTGATAGAAAGCTGTAGTCTTGGCTCCCCCATTAACAGACTTTACTGATGCAACCCGCTGGCTACCCATAAAGATATGCTTGGTATCCGCGGTAATCTGCGTGCCATCCGCGGCTATCCGCGTTTCTTTTTCAAAGAGCGAACCAACATACGTTGTGACTTGGTGACCTTGTGACGTGGTGACTTCTTTTCTTACTCTGCCGCCATCACCATCATATTCAAATGTAGTGTATGAATTCCAAGGTATAATCTGCCAATTCTTCTGCGAAGTTGAATATAGATAATAAGCCTCTCCGGAGCTAAATTGCGAAAACTCATTGGTTGCAGGGTTATTGTAAAACCTTTGAAAACTAGCTGTGTCTTTATTATATCTCGCTAAATAATCATAATCAACATTGTAAACTAAATTATTCAAGCTGTCATTGATATCCCGGGTTGATACTGTCGGCGAACCGATTAAATTCCACTTTTGGTTCAAATCGTATTCAGGAGGATTCGCCGCAATCTCACCGTTTAATGTTAGCGAGCAACCAGCCGGGTCAGTAATGTAAATCTGATACCCTCTGCCATATTCAAATTGAGTAAAATCATTAAATTGCGCATCATTTACAAAATGTTCGAATTTTAAAGAATCTACATAAGCTAAATCTTCAATCCCTGATGTGCGCGCCGCTTGCTCGTATTTTCCGGCTATAGGAGCCAGGACCGAAGTAACGCTTAAATCAGCCGGAATCACCGGCAGAGAAAAGAAATTCCAGCCTTGGCTTAGATTAATTGTTACGGTCTGATTACCAGTAGCCGGGACTCCGACTGAAATCAAGCGATTTTCAGTATCATAACTAAATGTTTTATTACCCTTTGAAATCATATTGCCGTTTTGGTCATAACTGATATTAGTTGTGCCACTTGGGCCAATAAGGCTGGTTACCGCGTGCGGCGGCGCGCCATTTTCACCATAAATAAGCGTAAGATTCCCCTTCTGCGTCATATTGCCTATTGAATCATAAGTGTAGTTAATCGTCCCGTAAGCATTGCCGGTTGCTTGCATAAGACGGTCCAAATCATCATAAACAAAACTCTGTGACGCATTATTCGCGCTATCAGTTATATTTGTGACATTGCCAACGCTGTCAAACTGATAATCAAAACTCTGTAGCATAGCGCCTCCCGGTCCATAAGTAACAAAATGCGCCAACCTTAAAGTATTCGGATTATAATTGTAATCGGTGTATGTACCATTCCCGTATTCAATATGGATAATCTGGCCGTTAACATTGTAATTTACCTTGTTGACATAAATTTTAGAGCCGGTATTGCCAATTCGGCTATATATCTTTTTAACAAGGCCTGCTTTGTTATATTCATAAATTACCGTATCATTATCCGGGTAAGTAACAGAAGTCAATCTGTCCAAAGCATCATAGTTACGTGTTACCTGAAAAGATTGTGAACTTACTACTTTTATCGATTGTGTTTCGCGGCCTAAATTATCATAGCGGAATTTGGTTACACTTTTAGGGTCATCTACTTGCGTAAGCCTGCCGGTAGAATATTGCACTACCGACTCATCATAAGTGTATTGGACTGTTTTTACCCCGATTGTTTTAGAGCTCAAGCGGTTGATTGCGTCATAATTAAAAGTAATTGATTGATTCTTGGCATCTGTCTGGCTAGTCAGATTTCCCGCTTCATCATAAACGTAATTCCAACTACCCATATCCGGGTCATTCATCGCAATTTTCCTGCCCAGCGAATCATAAGTAATTTGAGTAATATTGTTTTGGTTGTCGATAACCTTTGTCAAATTACCGGCAATATCATATGTGTAGTTTGTAGAATAAGTCTGAGTGCTATTTTGCTCATCAACACGTATTAATCTGCCATAAACATCATAATATTCTTTTTTCGAATGCCCGTTTTCATCTGTCTTAGTTACGGTCCAATCATTGTAACTTACTGTAGAATAAGTCAAATCGGGGTTGGTCGCCTGGCTCACCCTGCCCAGCGCATCAAATAAATAAGCAAATTTAGGGCTGTTATATTCAGGCGTAACAAAATTAGAACTCTCATTATCTACGAAATAAGGTAAGTATTTTTCTTCTACTTGCCCCCTTGAATTATATTTAACAATACCGGATATAATCTGGCGGGTTACGCCGGTCTGCGGATTGTTTTCTGCGGGAGATTTTGTTTCAATTAATCTCCCTAGGCCGTCAAAAAAGCTATAAGTTGTAATGTAGGTAGGGATTGCATTGTAATCCGCCTTTGTGCGCTTTGTGACTTTTATCGGTGTTTGCGTTAAGTCATATTCATAAATAACACCGGGATACAAGGCGCTATCTTTCGGCCCAATAACCTGCGTTAACCTTCCGAATTCGTCATATACATTACTAGAAACCTGGCCGTTAGGGTCGGCGGAAGTCAAAACCTGCCCGGTCTTAGGATCCGTTGTAGCATGTAAAGTATGATTTATAGCGTTAGTAACGACTTCAGGATATGTATGTAAAGCCGACTCGTAAATAGTGCTTGTTGTATGATTAAGCGCATCTGTAGTGCTCATTAATTGGCCGTAAGTATTATACGAATAGCTCGAGGAAATAGTTTTTGCCTGGCCAGTTAAAGGATTGTGCAGCCAAACCTCATCCTTTGTAAGTTTGCCCTTAGTAGGCGCTGTCGTGTAGTTCGCAGCATTATCATAATAAAACCATTTTTCAGAAACCTTATTTTCATTACCGTCAAAAGCAGCTATATTATTCTGGAAACCTATTAGCCAATCAGTTTCATTGTTAGAGAAATTTGCAACTGTCTTTCGGTCATCATCAGGTATGTCGCCGACTGTGATATCTCCGTGTTCTACGGTAGCAGTCTGGATGAGCAAATTATTTAAAAACACATAATCATTCGTAGTAAAAGTTTTTTTGGCATAACCATTTTCATCACTAGTATTCCCGTTAAATGTAAAGTTCTCGGCTAAGGTTACATAGGGAAATTTTGCCTTTCCATCGTAAAGCTCCTTATAAGCCCACTCTGTTTTACTTTTGGAATGAATATTTCTTGAGCTATCTCTGACCATGCTCTTCCAGGGCTTGCCCTTGAATATATCGTCCTGGAAAAAGTAAGTTTCGCTTACATTGCCCTCAGAATCTATCGCTTCAACTTTGCCAAACCCGCGGAATTCCCGGTTAAGCGCATCATATCTGCCTTGTGCATAACTGTAGGCTGTATTATACGCATTCCCCCGGCCGTCACTGGTAGTCACATTAGTCACGACATAAACCGGAAACGGCAACTGGCAGAGCCCAACCGGATCATGATTGTCAAATTTGGTTGAAGGCTGGTAAGATAAGCTGACTGTCCCCCCAATACCATTATTAATACTAAGTAATAAATCAGGCGCGGGCCCATTATTAGTATAAAGCCGCGGCTCTTCAGAGCTAGTATATTTGTAAATATCTATTAACCCGTCTGCGTTAACATCCGCTAATCTTACGCCGAAGTTAGAAAAATCCCCATCCGGCAAATCCCAGGAAGAGTTTCTTGTCCAACCCTGAGTATTATTTATATAGGTCTCGCGGGTTCCTGCTTTTGCTATCAATAAATCTACTAAGCCGTCTGCGTTAACATCTATAAATTGAGTTGAACCATCTATAAGATTACCGGCAGGCAAGCCCCATTCGCCGGTTGAATTCCAGCCTTGTCCATTATTAAGCCTTATCCACCTCGTTGACCCATCGGCATATACCATATCAACAAGGCCATCGGCATTAACGTCGACTAAATCTGTTCCGTTTGCTAAATCGCCATCAGGTAAGGCCCAGGAAAGGGTCTCTGTTGGCCAGCCAGAGCCGTTATTATTAAGCCAGGTAGCACGCCAGTCATTCCTCGCTCGCACTATGTCTGCTAGCCCATCGCCATTTACATCGCTAAACACGGTGCCTCTGAATTCCGTGTAACCTGCGTGAATATAAGTAATATAAGTAGGTATAGTTCCTCTGGAATAATAGCTCCACCCAGTGGATTTATTATTAGTAAATACAAAATTTTGGTCAAAGCCTTCGTAGGTTCTGGCGTCTAAAAACTGTTGAGCCAAATCCAGCCACCCATCTCCATTAACATCCACAAGACGAACCCCTTCGTCGCCCCAAATGCCATAAAACGTCATCGGCCAATTAGGCGATGCTAAATCAGGTAATTGCCAATTAGTGGTTTGTTGCCAGCCGTTTTGCTGGTTATTTAAAAAAGTATACTCTTCGCTTTGTTTATACCTCAATATATCCGCGAACCCGTCATTGTTGACATCGACAATACGCATACCTTGATCAGCTATACCTGAAGCAGGAAGCGTCCAACCGGTATTGTGTGTCCAGCCAGCGCTAGTTTGCTGATAAGAAAATGTAAGTGGCGGTAAAATCTCTTGATCATTATCAGGATATTGGCTTATCCCGCTTACTAATGATTGGCCGGTTGATGGCGAATAATTATAAGTAAATAAATATTTTCTCACTCTAATATTATCGCCGGTTTTAACGACTATTTCGGCAAGTTTTAGATTTGTCTTGATTGGGAATTTTGGACGGTAATTCAAAATTTTATCGTTTCTGACTGCATAACCAAATTCTACCCGTCCATTAACAAAGTTTTCATCGTTATTAAATCCTGCATATTCGACTAATTGAGGATACAGCTGATTGCTGTCCTTCATATAGCTGATTTTCATGTAATTTGAATGAATATCAGCTACTTTATCTATTGCCCACCTAAAAATTCCCGGCGCGCCTTCGATCCTTGAAGAAGAATCTTGGCCAAAATAATATTTATTTCCGGCCTTATCCCTTACAAGCCAAGAGCTGCCGTCAAAATAAAAATCCATAAACGCGCTCTCTATTTTTGAGCGGTAGCGCCCTGAACCAATATTAACTAATTCTGTTGTTGCGCCTCCTGAAATAAAAATAAATGTATCGTTATTAGTGTAAGATGGGACGCCTTTCTTAGTTGAGCGCTCAATGGCGCCTAACTCTAAATTCCAGCCTTTGCCGCATATTCCATTTCCTGATGAGCTGGAATATGATAATGAAATATTGGGCTGGATGCCATTTCTTCCGGGAGGAACTACTACCGGCAGGTTAAAAGTTGCCGCCCCTGTAAATGGATCCGCCTGAAAAGCCTGCAGGCTGTTAAACGCTATAGGAATACGTGTGTCACCCCCTGTTGCGGCCGAAGCTCGCATTTGCGCGGCCTGTTCAGGAGATATGGCTCCATTGGTATCTGCCTTATCAACGTCACTATTAGCACTAGAATCAGAATTGCTGGTTGCTTGTATGTCACTTTGGCCTGAAACTACCTCGCTTCCTTCTTCTGCTCTGGCAAAATCCAAACCGCATAACGTAGATACAGGAATATAAGTAAAAATTATGATTACTGAAACGATTTTCTTTATTACTGACAGTTTCGATTTAGCCATATAGTTACCCTTCCTAATATTTTGAGGACGTCTGGCGCACAGGCGGATTGAGAGGTTTATGCACTAGAAAAACTTTTGCCTGAACAGTGCCCATCTGTCCTAGTGTATTTTTGACTTTAGCTACTATGAGGTGCGTTTTGCCAATATCACTTTCAGAACAATTCCAAAGATAAACTTTATTAATGGACCAATCTTGTTTAATTTGACCGTCAATCAGAAATTGGTATTGCAAGGCATTTCCGCTTGCCGCCACCTCAATCTTTACACTTGTTGTCGCATATACTTTACTTAAATGTTTAGGAGTGACAAAATTAATTGCTATGGGCGATACTGATTCAGCAGCATAATCTTTGATAGCTTGAACTTCCTCCGGTTGCGGAGGCCCAGCAAATACTATTCTGCCGTCTTGAAGAATCAAAACACAAAATAATGCTAATAAAAATATAATGATTTTCATAATCATGCCCCTGTTAAAGTTTTGTTCTTGAAGTATCAAACTTCGTTGTCTTTCTCATAAGCCGAAAGGACAACGGACCAAATCCTTTGCGTTAATTCTTTATTTAATGGCCTGACCATATCATACCACTTGCCATCTTTTCCTTTTTCCCGCGGCATCGAAACAAATAAATCCTTTTGCCCTTGGACTACTTTTAAGCCTCGAATTACGATTTCATCGTTTATGGCTAAATCAACAAAGGCCTTTGTCTTTGAATCACCCTCAAACCTATACACCCTTTTTACTTTGAATTGAAGACCGTCATTCATTTCCCCCTCCCTTTATTACTTAGGGACACACAAGCAATGCCATATAGGTCTGTCCCCAAAATTGTTAGATTTTGTCCAAGTGATTTAAAATACCGTTGCGAACTCCTGTAATCCTATCCTTATAACTACTCCACTTATAATCTTCTGGCCTTGCTACCATTCCTGCTCTAATTGGGTTAAATTCTATATAATGAATGCAGTCGACAAGATAATCATCCATTGTGATAATCATGCTTTTATATCTACCCTGCCAAAGATGCCCACATGTACTATATTTATTATTAAAGTAGATAGCATATGTTTGGTTTATACGCTTCATCAATTCTGATAAATCTTCAACCGGCTCTATTTCCAGTAGAAGATGGAAGTGATTTGGCATGACACAATACGCATAAAGTTTAAATAAATAATGCCATTTATATTTTTTTAAAATAGTTAAAAAACTACTATAATCGCGATCTTCTCGAAAGACATTCCGTTTTTGATTACCGCGTGAGATTACGTGAAAACAAACATCTTTTTCTATTATTCTAGCTTGTCTAGGCATAGCTTAGTTTACCTTTTAACATTATAGAGGGACAATCCTAACTTAAATCTCTTGAACGTCCCTCATTCAATTGATTGACTGTCCCTAGATTCTATGGTTTGAGAAAAATTGCTACCGGTTAAAGCATCTAAATCAGCAGTCAACTCTGCGATCCTCAATTCCTTTTCTACGATTTTAGATTCGTCAACCGGCGGCGACTTTAATAATTCTATTTGCAACCGGCGGCGCTCAAAATAAACTCTGTTAACTTCATCAAGAATATCCTGACGCAACTGAACCATCAATCTAGAACGAGTATCTATGGATGTTTGGTCAGAATTCCATATGAACTCGCCCAAATCCCACGAAACGCTAACTCCCCACTCTAAAGTATCATCTCCTTTAACCAAAATATCCGGATTTTGCCCTGAATCCCAATGGACGAGTTCACTAGCATTCCTGTCAACATCAGCAGTAATTTTAGGCAATAATGCTTTTGCTGCAGCCTGCCTTCTCCAACTTTTTATTTTATTTGGATTTACCTCAGCGTATTTAATAGCCTGGCTTTGGACTTGATTTATAGAAGGCTCGTCTGAAAAGTTATTCAATATGAAAGACAGGCGCTTATCTTCAGCTAAATAATTGCCTACCTTCCCCCTAAATAATCCGTGGCTGGTGGCTACAAACATGTCTTCATTTGATGGATTTATTGCCAAATCCTCTATTTCAGCTGTGATTATGCCATTTTTTATTTGAATCCACTGTTTGTTGCCGGCATCAAATTTAAACAATCCTCTATCAGTCGCCGCATACAAACTATTATCGAACGCTATTTTAAGCTTATTTATTTTTTTAGTTAAAAGGCCTTGTGAAGGAAATTTTACCCAAATTTTACCTTCTAGATCTGAGGAATAAATTCCCTGCTTCGTAGCTATGTAAATTGATTGCTTAGCCTTGTTAAAAACTATAGAGTTTATCGTATTCGAGCTTTCATTCAATTCTTCATACTCTTTTCCTTCTATGTCCTCAGGAGTATCTATTTCGTCGACTTCCTGCTTTCTTGTAAAGAATATTTTTTCGCAGGTCTCATTATTAACATTGAATTTAAGCAAGCCGCTATCTGTAGCAACATAAATACTGTTATCATCCCCTGGAGATACCAGTAAAGAGGTTATCTCGGAACTCCCTATAGCTATTATTTTTTTCCATTGCTTGGCGCCATCATATGAGCCATAAAGACCATCATTGGTGCCTATAAATATCCTCTCTTTATCAACAATAATCGAAGATACACTCCTACTAGAATCATACCTGCCTTTAAAAATTAAAGTCCAATTCTTAGTACTATTGAAATTCTGGAATAAGCCCTTATCTGTACATAGGTATGTCTTGTTGTTTTCAATATGGATGTAATTAATAAACGCCTTAACAGATATGATAGGCTTCCAGTTCAGGCCGCCATCTTCGCTCAAATACAGAAACTTATCAGTCCCGATATAAATCTTATTAGTGTCGGTAGGGCAGATTTCAATAGAAGTAATCAAATTCTCATTGATCCCATCTACTCTGGAAAAACCGGTGTCAAGCTGCGGCAAGTTTTGGTTAGCATTCAAATTGCTTAACGAGAGGGCAATATAAAAGGCCGGAAACAACGCTGAGGCTAAAATTAAACTAATTATTATCCTTATTTTCATTAATGTGAAGTATAGCATATTTTTGATGATTTGTCAAATTAATTTTGAATAAAAATCAAAATAAAAGTTAACGTTTTAACATGTTGAAATATAACGATTTAAGAAGTAAATCCATACCGAATAGAATAAATTACATAAAATAATTTGACATTTCTGCAAATTTTAATTGACAATTGAACTAGCTGTGTTATACTTAGAGTTAACGAAACAAAGGAACCCAAAATGAATATCGGAACCAGGATTAAAAACTTGAGAAAATCGAAGAAGCTGACGCTAGCCGAGCTTTCCAGGTCAAGCGGCGTTGCCCTGGCTACTATCAGCCGTATTGAGAATGGAGTTATGGTCGGAACTTTAGAGTCCCATATGGCTATTGCTAACGCCCTGGGGATAAATTTGCCTCAACTTTATAACGAATTAGATCAATTACCGCAAAAGATAGATATCCAGTCTAAAGAAACTCGTTCAGATGTATTTCTTCATAGCGATAAATCTTCTTATGAAATTCTGACCACTTCCGTTTTAACAAAAAAGATGATGCCGATTTTACTCACAATCGAGCCTTTCGGTAAAACTGCTATCGAACAAGCCAAAACAGGTGCTGAAAAATTCCTTTTTGTTCTTTCCGGTAAATTAGAAGTAATAATCGATGAAAAAACACACAGCCTAAATTGCAATGATACACTTTATTTTGATGCTTCTCTCCCCCACTATTATAAGAATATAGGTAAGGCACAAACAAAAATAATATGCGTTACAACACCACCGATGTTATAGCCGGAGGCCAACGTGAATAATAGAATTCTTATCGTTGATGACGAAGAAGGTATACGGGAGTCTTTAAAATTAATTCTCGAGAATAATTATGACTTGTTTTTTGCGAAAAACGGGCAGGAATGTATAGATGTGCTAAAAAGCGAAGAAATAAACCTCTTGTTGCTAGATATTAAAATGCCTAAGATCAGTGGATTCGACATCCTTAAAGAAATAAAGAAAATCAAACCATTCATAAAAGTAATTATAGTAACTGGCTATAAGAGTGTCGAGACCGCTACCGAAGCTGCAAAACTTGGTGCCGTAGACTACATTCTTAAACCTTTTAGCTCCCAAGAAATCCTGGAAAAAGTAAAGAAATTCATTTAGACTCCGGCCAAAGTTTATCCTACCGTATTATTCTAAAGATTGGAATTATTAACAGGATACTGCAACTGTGGCTAAGTCGACTAACTTAGTCATAAGCTGCAGATTGTCGTGGTTAAAAGACAGGGGTGAGGTTCTTAAAACACCGAGGTTCATTACCCCCATTACTCTATTTTGGTTC